>Ga0307997_10000054_pt1 | contig 45136 bp, 9 predicted proteins | sample Davwhametageno36_FD_203165 | JGI IMG/M metagenome (GOLD analysis project Ga0307997, IMG submission 203165) | Marine microbial communities from Davis Island wharf, Antarctic Ocean - #36 | ecosystem: Environmental > Aquatic > Marine > Unclassified | place: Antarctic Ocean: Davis Island wharf... | reverse complement strand
AACGACTGCAGCAAACTTTCATTAACGCTAGCACTATCTACACCTGCGGGGAGGCAAATCCAAGCCACCAACACTTTGCCGCCATGAGGCAATTCCCTCGCGGAGACGGCACACTGTGCTACAAGACTTGTATCATTGTTACGAAGCGAATTTAAAACCGTTTCAATTTCTCCAGGTTCAATTCTAAAACCTCTGATTTTCAGCTGGTCATCAACTCGGCCCAAGTACTCTATCGTGCCACTAGGAAGCCATCGAGCTCGATCACCTGTTTTATAGAGCTTGCCACTACCATGAGGATTATCGAGAAAATTGTCGCGAGTCAGCTCTGCTCTTCCCCAATAACCCGAAGACAAACCGTCACCCCCGGTATACAGCTCGCCAGGCATCCCAATTGGGACAAGATTAAGGTTATCCTCAAGAATAAAAACCGTCGTATTAGCTACAGGCTTCCCTATGGGGACAGGACGAAGATCATCATGATCAACGGGGATTTGATAGACAGAGGTAAAAGTCGCATTTTCGGTAGGCCCATAGCCGTTAATTAACCTTGTTCCTGGCAATGTATTTATCGCTCTGCGCATATGCTTGGTTGATATAGCTTCCCCGCCCGTAACAAGCTGTTTAACTTTAAGCAAATCTTTGGAAAAATCATCCACCATGACATTAAACAGATTGGATGTGAGCCAGAGGGTGCTTATCTGCTGTTCACGGACCAATTGTCCCAACTGATGCAACGGCAGATTGCCCGCAGGCGCGACAACAAGACAGGCGCCGTTTAAGAGAGCACCCCAAATTTCAAATGTCGATGCGTCAAACGAGATGGGGGCATACTGTAAAAATTTGTCGTCGTCACTAACAGCATAATAATTGTTATTCACCACTAGTCGAAGTATCGCTCGGTGGGATATCACTACGCCTTTAGGATTTCCAGTGGAGCCAGAGGTATGCATGATATAGGCGGGATCATCAAATTTAGCCTCTAACTTTTTCTCACGTTTGACCTCCGTCTGCTGTTGAACTGATTCGTTTTTCCATTCGCTGCCATCTATCGTTAAGGTAGTTACTGATTCATCTAGAGCTAGTTGTTCCGACGTGGATCTCGAGTTAATAACCACTTGGGCGTTGGTATCATCGACGATAAACGCAAGGCGCGCTTTAGGATAAGAGGCGTCCAGTGGCACAAAAGCGGCGCCGGCTTTTAAAACACCTAATATAGCAACAATAAGTGAGCTCGACCTTTCTATACAAATTCCAACACACTGACCTTTACTTACCCCTATGCTCAAAAGATATTGAGCGACTTGATCAGCCTGCTTATCTAGTTGTAGGTAGGTCAATTCTCGATTAGCTAACTCTGGAAGGCCTGACTCTTGAGAAGACAGCTCCGCTTTTACTTCGCGAATTGCAATATTAGATCCGTAAGCTTTTACGATTTCACTGAAGTAATCGTGCACGGTACTTTCTCGCGGATAGGCCGTTTCGACACCACACCAATCATTTTTCAGTTTGTGTTCAGTCTGTTTGGACACCAAAGAATAACTAGAAATGGAATTTTCAGGAGCATCACAAATCGCCTCGAGAAGAGTGAGATAACTCGACATAATTCCTTTCACTGAATCCACATCAAACAAGTCTGTATTAAATTCAATAATACCGTTTAGCTCATCAAGAGATTCCGAGTTCAGAGTCTCTTGAAGAATAAAACTCAAATCGAATTTCGCCGATGTAGACTGAACTGGCAGTACTGTCACGTCGATTCCCGAAAGCGCTACCTGTCCATCCGATGCATTTTGCAAAACCAGCATAGCTTGAAAAACAGGAGTGTAAGACAAGTTTCGATCTACATTTAACTGCTCTACTACCTTCTCAAAAGGCAGTTTCCTGTGCTCAAAGGCAGATAGGAAGTTATCTCCGACTTGATGCAAGAAACTAAAAAATGAAAGTTCACTGTCTATTCTTGTACGAATTGCCAAGCTATTGACGAAGAGCCCCAACATGGACTCCGTTTGACTATAATCTCGATTTGCAACAGCAGTTCCAATAACAACGTCGTTTTGTTGACTATAGCGTGACAATAAAATATTAAGTCCGGCTAACAACAAGACAAACAAGCTAGCATCAGTTGAAGAGTTTTCTTTCCTGCTTCCCTGCTTTCCGATAAGTTTTAGCCTGGCCACTAAACCTGCATCCACAGTAAAAGGTAGCGAGCTGCCATGAGTGGTTTGCTGAGACGGACGGGTGCGATCCCACGGCAGCGCAAGCAGCGCAGGTGCATCAGCGAGAGCTTGTGTCCAAAATTCTAGAGCGTGCAGCTCAGTCTCAGATTCAATTTTCTGACGGTGCCATGCAGAATACTGTGCGTAAGATAGAGGCAGCTCATCCAAGACAATTTCATTAGAGCAAGAGTAAGCCGCGTAACAGGCTGAAAACTCCTTGATAAAGACATCCAAAGACCAACCGTCTGCAATAAGGTGGTGAAAGCTTACAAAGATGATGTGCTGTTTATCATTAATGGGTAGAAGCCTAAAGCGGTATAGCGGGCCAGTCTCAATATTAAATGGCGTACCTTGATCTTGCATCGCTAGAGCGGCAATCTTGTCGGCTAAAAGAGCGCCAGAGGCTATAGGGGAATCAGTAGTAGATTTTTCGTCAAGGGCTATCCAATCTATTGTTGCCACTGCAGAGTCTGCAATTTTTTGAAAAGGAACGCCGTCGCACTCAACAAACAATGTCCGCAGAATATCATGTCTATCTACCATCGCCTGTAAGCTTTGCGCCAGCGCCAACTCATCGAGCGGGCCATCAAGTTTCAACGCCGCCGAAATATTGAAAAGTGATGTACCGCTTTGCATTTGCTCTAAAAACCAAAGCCGTTCTTGTGCAAAGGACAATGCCCACAACCCATCATGTTCGAACGAGCTAAAGTCAGTGGAGCTTAGCTCAATTGAAGCTCCCCCTTTTAGCTCCATTATATGGCTGGTGATCCAATTACTTAGTTTTCTTGGCGTCGACTGCTTAAAAACAGATTGCAATGGTACATCGAGAGAAAACTTATCACTTATTCGAGTGACTAGTCGCACAGCTGTTAGGGAGTGTCCCCCCGCGTGAAATAAATCATCATCGATTCCAATCTGTGCTAACGCCAAGTCATCACTGGCTATTGCATCAAGCCATTGCTCGCAAATGAAACGTTCCATCCGATTACGTGGCGCTACAAACGGTAACTGTTGCTCATTGGTGACAGTCACCTCGAACAAGGCTTTCAAATCCACTTTGCCATTGGCTGTCAAAGGGACTGCATCTATTACAGTGATGTAGCTCGGCAGCATATAATAAGGAAACTGGCTTGCCAGATAATCACGCAGCCCACCGGTATCAGCATCGGTCTCAAAAACGACCCACGCCATTATTACTTTATCTTCTTCCAAGCGTTGCTTGGCAATCACAACCACTTCTTTCACGCCTGAGTAAGAACGCGAAACCTGCTCGATTTCATCAAGCTCGATCCGGAATCCTCGAATCTTGACTTGATTATCTATCCTGCCTAAAAATTCAATAACACCCTCATTATTGTATCTAGCCAAGTCGCCTGTTTTGTACATGCGCGAGTGACTATTGAAGGGGTTGTCAATAAATTTGCTTAGCGTGAGGTCTGGCTTATTGTGATAGCCTCGCGCTAAACCCATGCCTGAAATCATTAACTCGCCCGCGACTCCTGAAGGTACAGGGTTACCTGCCTGATCAAGAATATATATTTGGGTGTTCGCTATCGGCCGCCCAATTGGAACTGAGCGCTCGTTTCCATTTGGATCACAGCGCCAATAAGTGACATTGAGTGCTGCCTCAGTGGGCCCATAAAGGTTAACTAAATCCGACGAGATCAACGAAAAGAATTGCTTTTGTGTGTCGCAAGAAAGCGCTTCCCCAGCACAGAAAACTTGACATAAACTATTACAGGCACCTTTGGGCATGGCCGCTAGAAATAGATTTAACATCGAAGGAACAAAATGCATCGTCGTTATTGAGTGCCTATCAATAAGCGCCTGAAGGGCCTTGGGATCTTTATGCGCGTCGGGCGCTGCAACAACCAGTTGAGCACCTTGCATTAGCGGCCAGAAAAACTCACAAACTGAAACATCAAAACTAAAAGGTGTTTTTTGTAACACCGCATCTGTCTCATTAATGGGAAACTCTTCCTGCATCCACAAGGTTCGATTAACGATAGCCCGGTGTGAAACCAATACACCCTTCGGCTGCCCTGTTGAGCCCGACGTATAGATCATATAAGCAAGGTGATCTGCAGTCGTTAGCAAAGGATCATGTAGCAGCGTTTGCTTAAAGTCTTCCGCCAGTTCATCGATACTGTTGAACCCAAGTGCAACGTTCTCTATTTGAGCCCAGTCACCAACGAGGTCAATTACGGCCACTTCTTGTAGAGTGCCATCTGTATGTGCTGGATCGGCAATAGAGTCAGAACATACTTCTATCTTCGCTGCGATAACACTATTCGATGTCAGTACAATCGAGACACCTGAATCGTCCAGCATGATGTTCAGTCTATCTTGCGGGTAATCAGGGTCTAAAGGCACATAAGCACCTCCAGCAAATAGAATTCCGTACAGCGCGACTACCATCTCAAAGGAGCGTTCAGCGCACACACCGACGAGCACGTCAGGCCCTACCCCTTTTTCCTGCAACCATCGTGCAAGTGTAATTGCTCTAAAATAAAAGTTTTGATAAGTCCACTCCCCATCATCTGTGACGACAGCGATAGCATTCGGTGTTCTCAGTACCTGCTGAAGAAAACAGTGGTGGAGACAATCCTGCCGGCCTTCACTATCAGCACTGAAATCACGAAACGTATTATTCCATTTAGAAACAATTTGGCTTGTTTCTTGTCCAGTCAATAAAGGTAGCTGATTCAATTTTTCATGCGGCGTTTTTAAGCAAGCCTGCAGCAATGTTTGAAAATGAGATACAAAAGACTCTACGGTAGAGACATCAAATAAATCTGAGTCGTAAATAAAACTACCGTGAAATTCACCAGCCACTTCTTCAAATGCTAACGTTAAGTCAAACTTGGCACTCTTGTTTACCGTCGTAAAAGGCGACACAGATAGCTCACCGAAATTCCTAGTAGTATTAGGTGTGTTATGCATTACGAACAGGACTTGAAATAACGGTGAGTGGCCCAGACTGCGATCAGGCTCAACAGCATCAACAATTAGCTCAAAGGGGATATCTTTATGAGACAAGCCTGTCAACGTGTTCTTTTTAACGTGCTCTACTAACTGAATAAACGCCTGATCATCTTCTATTGAAACCCGAAGCGGCAAGGTATTGACAAAAAAACCAATTAAGTCACGAAGCTCCACTCTCTCTCGATTAGCTACCGGTGTGCCGATAACAACATCTTGCTGTCCGCTATATCGCGACAGCAATAAAGAATAAACCGATAGAAGCACCATAAATGGTGTGCTTTTTGTATCTAGACAAAGCTGACTCAGCTGTGCGCTTTGCGCTATATTAATAACAAATGACAAACTGCCACCCCGATAACGCTGAGTTGTTGGCCGCGCTCTATCGGTAGGCAGGTTCAGGAGAGGGGGCGCACCCTGTAACTGTTTTTGCCAATAATTTAACCCATTATCCAGCGTGTCACTTTTTAGATGCTGGCGCTCCCATGCAGCAAAATCAGCATACTGAATCCTGAGAGGTTTTAGCTGCACGTTTTCATTGTCGATAACCCCCTGATAAAGACTCAATAACTCCGCTACAAAAACCGCCGTAGACCAGCCATCGCAAATGATATGATGCATGTTAATAAACAGAATCGTTTTTTCATCGGACAATTTATAGATGTGAACTCTGACCAAGGGTCCAAATTCAAGATCAAAGGAAAATAGACTTTCTTCTTCCGCCTGCGTCGCTAGTTGATCTAATTTCTCATCCGCATCAATCCCATTATTCTCCTTCGCACTGACGTCAGTGAATTGAAAAAATAGCTGCTCCGCACCACGGACTTTTTGATAAGGCACACCATCTAATGATGGAAAGCACGTGCGTAAGATTTCATGTCTTTCAATCAAACTATCAATAGCCACTTTAAGTGCATCAATGTTGAGGGAACCGGTAATATGCTGTGCAGAAAACTCATTGTACTGAGCACTGTGGCCATCTATCTGATGCAATAACCACAAGCGTTGCTGCGCATAAGACAACGGGGTTGCTTTTGACCTATCTGCAACTTCGATCACTTGTGACGTCAAATCAGCGCTATTGTCAGCCGCCTGCTGCTCCCTCAGTTTCTTGAGAACTAGCTGTCTTTTTTCTGGGCTTAATTTGCCCAATCGATCCTTGAGTTCTTGATTCATAGTTAGAATTATTTCTTCTCTTCAAGTAATTGCAGAATGTCTTCTTCCGACAGTGTTTCCACTTCGGCCAATAGTGCTTCTAGTGAATCCTTATCCGTTTCGATTGCAGTTTTTTCGTCAGCCTTAACTGCGATTTCAAGGATTATTGGCTGTTCGAAGAAGTCTGTTAGTGATAATTTAATGCCGGTTTTCTCCTCAAGTTCAGAAATCACCTGAACTGCTAGCAACGAATGTCCGCCAAGCTCGAAAAAATCATCTTCGATGCCGATTCGGTCAAACCCCAATAGCCGCTGCCAAATACCGCCAAGTATTTTTTCAATTTCCGTACTGGCTTCAACAAAAGGATTAACTAGAGATGGCCTGAGTTGCTCCGGTTGCAACGTAATATCTGGATCAAGGTCATTCGCATCAGCAATGCTCTTCGCCTTAAGAAATCCTGGCTCGGATTCTTGTGCCAACCGAAGAAACCGCTTAGATAGAAGTTCTGTCGAAACAATCAGTCGCGAAAATCCACTGCCTATAACGAAAGGCAATACCCCGAGAGCCTCCTCTACGCTTAAGCCTGACTCACGAATAGCAGTCCCATCGGACGCAACTTTACCGGACATTCCTAACCCCACCCATGTATCCCAATTGATCGCTATCATAGGAATGTCAGCAGACCCTAAAGCATCTGCCGCACTGTCCATATAAGCATTAGCGGCGCTATAGTCTGCTTGTCCAAAATCACCCAGCTCTGCACTTACGGACGAAAATAGAGCCATAAAATTCAGTGATCGACCTTCAAACAGTCGGATCAATGACTTCAAACCCTTTACCTTAGGGGCCATGACGGATTCTATAGCTCCCTGGTCCCGCAGCGTCATCATACCGCCACCGGCAATTCCAGCCCCGTGAAAAACACCGTCAATAACACCGAACGTTTCTTCAACGCAAGTCACGATTTTTGTAAATAAGCTCGTATCACAAATATCAACTTCACAGCATAGAACCTGACCGCCGAGTGCCTCGATCTCAAGTAGAGCCTTCAAAGTTGCAACCAGCTTCTCGTCTTCATCACGATCTACTATTGTTGCCCACTCTGACTTTTCAGGCATCGCCGACCGCCCAACTAAAATCAGCTTAGCTTGATATTGACTCGCGAGATGTTTAGCAATAGCGAGCCCTACGCCCCCCAACCCGCCCGTTAACAAGTAGGTACCAAGCATAACTAAAGGGTTAACAGTTTCATCAAGTTCAACAGGGGTGATTGCTCGAACCCACCGTCTTCCCTGTCTAAACGCTACCTGCTCGTTCTGCCAATTCGAGACTAGTTCACGAGCCACCTCCGTTACAGTATTCGAAACTGCTAAATCACCAACATCAATTAGCCGTGTTTTTAGCCCCGGCATTTCCCTCGGTGCAGTACGAACAGGCCCTAGTAATTCTGCATTATCTATCTCGTAGTGTTCATCAGCGATTACCGTCTCAACACCTTTGGATAGAACAATTAATTCCATTGAAGCAGGATCAACCTGTAAACTATCCAAGGCTTTAAACAAACGGTAAAGACTAAAGAGCCCTCTCTCACGTCTCGAGCCTTCAGCCTCGCAATTCAAGCTCCATCCATGAACAACTCGCGCAGGGACAGAACCCAGAGACTGAAATAATGTAGTGTAATCCTCAAGGCAGTTAGCTCGGATGCAAAAATCATGATCACTATTGCGAACGTAGTGATCTCCGGTGCTGACGGTAATAACCTCATCAGCAGAATTTCGCAGCTCCTTAACCAAACCATTTCTAGCCTCAACTCCCACGTCAGTACCACCGTCAATAAACAATAGTAGCCGCTTACTAGTCACCGCAGTGCTAGGTAATCGATGACGATGCCACGACGGCGAGTAGAACCAATCTTTTCGATCTGTAATTTTTACAGGCTGGGTTGAGAAGTCATCTGCATTCGCCGCGGCGCTTAATACGTCTTGACCGGCGGCATCAATCCAACAACGGGTTGGTTCAAAACTGTAACTTGGCAAAGGTACCCGCCTGTACTCTTCTATATTCGGCTCTGACTGCTGGTCTTTATTCTCGGACCTAGGGAGCATCCCCGGATCAATATCGACACCGCTGCTCCATAGCTTGGCAACACTGTTTTGTAGATACAGGTCTGCCTCAATAGTTTGGCGACGCAGTGGCAAGCTGCTGGCGTATACGAAATCGTTAACCGGCGAATCTCGTCGATCGTCGGCTTCCAAATTGCGACGAACCAAATTGCTCAGCACATTGCCTGGTCCACACTCCAAAAAAACTCGGTAGCCCGCGGATTGCAAGCAAGCAACCCCATCACTAAACCTTACCGGCTGTAGAATGTGATCCAACCAGTATTGTGTTGACTGAGCTTGTTCAGCTGTAATCCAGTCTCCAGTCACATTGGATACCCAAGATAGCTTGGGGGGTGATAGTAATAATGAGTTCAGCATCGTTGAAAAAACATCTGAAATCGACAGCATCATTTGAGAATGAAAAGCGTGAGAGGTGTTCAAGCGCTGCGCTTCTGGAAATTTTGAAATCAATTGATCAATCGCATTTTTAGTCCCGGAAAATACGCATTGGCAATCGCCATTGATTCCCGCCAGAGACACATCTATAGATAGATGAGCCTGCGCATCAGCCTCGGATATTTCTACAGCGAGCATATCTCCTTCCGCAAGGGACTGCATCATTCGGCCTCGCTCGCAAACTAGCTGGATAGCATCGCGCAATGAAAACACGCCTGCCAAACACGCTGCAGTAATTTCACCAAGTGAGTGGCCAATCATTACATCCGGCGTGAGACCTCGACTGATCCAGACTTGAGCCAGCGCATATTCAGTGATAAATAGTAATGGCTGAGCAATCTCGGTTCGATCAATCTCACCCTGCTCAGCAGAGAATAAAGCAGGCTTTAAATCTCTTTCAAGTATCTGCCATGCTATTGTGCAACATTCATCAATCACTTGAGTGAATACTGAATTCGTCTCGTAAAGTCCCAAGCACATTTTGGGGTACTGCGCACCTTGGCCCGGAAACATAAAAACAACTTTCGACCGCCTGGAATCACTGTCATCCACTTGGCCCGAATAACTAGCAGATGTTTCGGTTCTTAGTTGTTCTGCTGCGATCGCTTTATTTTGACAGACCATCGCGTAGCGGAATGCAAAGTGCTCTCTGCCATTATCCAGAGTGAAACAGATATCCTCAATGCTGGCAGTATCTTCTGACTCCAGAAAACAAGCGAACTGAGCCTTAAGCCTATCAACTGCCACTTGAGATTTTGCCGACAACCTTAGAATGTGATGGGAAAGCTTTGCTTTCGACTGAGCAACCTTCACCGCTGGCGGCTCTTCAATGATAACGTGGGCGTTCGTGCCACCGATGCCAAAGGATGACACTCCTGCAATCATCGGATTGTCTTGGGAAGGCAGCGCCTTAAATCGATCATTAATATAAAAAGGACTGTTGTCTAAACCCAGCGCTGGATTGTTGGATTTGAAATGCAAATTTGCGGGAATGGCTCGATGCTGCAAAACTAATATCGCTTTAATTAGGCCCGCGATTCCAGCCGCGGCATCTAGGTGTCCGAAGTTACTTTTCACAGAGCCAAGACCGCAATATTGGAACTGTTCTGAATCGCTGGGCTCGCTAAATTCTGAAAATGCCTTTTTCAGGGCCGCGATTTCGATAGGGTCGCCTAGTTGAGTGCCAGTACCGTGGGCTTCGAGATAAACATAATCTATTGGCTCTACACCAGCTATCGACATTGCTTGTGCAATACATTCGGCCTGACCATCCATTGATGGTGCAGTGAAACCCACCTTATTTGCACCATCATTATTAACAGCACTGCCGCGTATCACCGCCCTAATGGTATCGCCATCAGCGATCGCATCTTTCATTCGCTTTAATACGACATTACCTACACCATTACCCCCCAGCGTACCCCTTGCGTTCGCATCAAAAGGCCGGCAATGCCCATCCGGAGACAAAATCATTCCCTCTTGATATTGGTAGCCGTTTATAAAGGGTACTCGGACACACACACCACCGGCCAAAGCCATATCGCATTCGCCGTTTATAAGAGCTTGGCTTGCCATATGCACGGCGACCAGTGATGTAGAGCATGCACTCTGCACGGTCGCTGCTGGGCCTTGTAAATCTAATTTAAACGCTGCTCTCGTTGCCAGATAATCTTTATCATTGAGAATCATAATCTGATACTCACTCGCTGATAATTTATCTCTATTGCTGAGCAAGTTGCGCAGTAAATAGCTGTTCATAGCACTGCCGGCCCAGATACCGGTAAGGCCTCGGCCAGAAGATCGGCCGTAACCTGCGTCCTCGAGTGCATGCCATGCGGACTCCAAATAAACACGCTGCTGAGGATCCATTAAAGCTGCCTCTGATGGACTAAAACCAAAAAAGGTATGATCAAAACAGTCCGCACCTTCTATCAAAGATGCCGCGGCCACATAACGCTCATTTTTATAGTCTGACTCTGGTATCCCCGCCTGCGCCATTTCCTCATCAGAAAAGAACCTAACCGATTCAACACCGGCTTTAAGATTATTCCAAAACTCGTGATAATTTGAAGCGCCCGGAAATCGACAATCAAGTCCAATGATCGCAACATCAGATTCCGAAAAATCCGAATTAATTTCGCTCTCGTCTGACGCGGTACTACTCATGGGAAGGCCCCACTCTCAAAATAGTTCAGTAAAGTCACAGCGTTATTCCTTTCGACTCTTACGACGAGCCGTCCTTTTATCCTGAAGACTATTATTATCTGCCTGCCCCCGCCGCTTACCCCGAATAGGGTCTCTCCTTTGCTCAACAGCATCGCCGTTTGACAGCAGTTGACTGTCAACCCAGACTGCTTGCTGCAATATGCTGGTATAACGAAACATGTCGACTAAATTAAGCTCGCAATTAAACTCTAAACAAATCCGCGCATGAATTTGACCCAAAGCGATAGAGTGCCCGCCAAGTTCAAAGAAATTTTCGTTGATGCCAATATGATCCAGCTCCAGCACTTCCCTCCAGGAAGCCGCAATAAACCGTTCTATATCGTTACTGGCAGAAATCGTTTGCTGGGAAGAATCATGCCTTGCCGAACGTAAAGAAACTGGTGCAGGCAACGCCTTTCTATCCACCTTGCCATTGCTGCTTAGAGGAAAGACCGTCAACACAACAATGTGACTTGGCACCATGTAATCCGGCAATTTTTGCCGTAGGAACTCGTGCAAGTCCTTTTCAGCACCGCTAACTCTTTCATCTCGACTGCCCCTCTCATTTCGACTGATATAGGCAACCAAATTAAAACTGCCTTTTGTCGTTTCCCTAGCCAAGACGACAGCCTGATTAATCGACGGATAGGACTCACAAACCGCCTCGATTTCACCTAACTCAATTCGAAATCCATGAATTTTTACTTGATTGTCAATCCGGCCTAAATATTCAATAACACCGTCTTCATTGAACCGAGCCATGTCGCCGGTGCGGTACATGCGCGCCTCGGTGGTTTGACTAAAAGGATCATCAATAAATTTGAGCGTATTGAGTTGATCACGTTTTCGATACCCTCTAGCGACACCGAAACCTGCGATAAACAGCTCACCTGCAACGCCAACCGGCACGGGGTTCTGGTATTTATCGAGTATATATATCTGTGTATTATCGATTGGCCGACCAATTGGCATTATCACAGGCTGCTCATCCTTCAGGCATTGCCAATAGGTAACATCAATAGCGGCTTCGGTGGGCCCATACAAATTATGCAAATCACTATCAAAATACTCAAAGAATTTGGACGCAGTTGCCGGTGAAAGCGCCTCACCAGAACAAAAAACCTGTCGAACATTAGAATCAGAGATATCACCAGAAGAAAGTTTATCTGCCGTTTTGAGATCGCTTTTTAGAGCCAGATAATCCAGCAAGCTGGTCAGCATTGAGGGTACAAAATGTAAGGTAGAAATTTTCTCCTTCAGTATCAAATTGACAAGCGCAACACTATCCCTGTGAACACCTGGCGGCGCTAGAATCAACTGAGCTCCAGTTATTAACGGCCAAAAGAATTCCCAGACCGACACATCAAAGCTAAAAGGAGTTTTTTGCAATACCCGATCATGCTTATCCAGCTGATAGGCTTTTTGCATCCATAACAGCCTATTACAAATACCTTTGTGGGAGTTCATCACACCATTAGGTATTCCGGTCGAACCGGAGGTATAAATCAAATAGGCAAGATCATCGGGTGTTGTCGTATGACTAATTGGCAAATCGCCACAGGCTTCGATAATGGACCAGTCACGGTCCAATGGTACGAACTGAACCGTGTTGGCTAGTTCGTTTTCAATACACACAGCCCGTGACAACAAGGCTTCCTGTGTTAATACAATTGATAGCCCGGCGTCCTCTATCGCGCCCGATATACGCTTTTCAGGATACTCTGGCTCCAGCGGCACGTAAGCGCCACCAGCACGTAGTATCCCGTATAGCGCAATCACCATTTCCAATGAGCGGGTCGCAAAAACACCGACAAAAATATCCGGGCCGACACCCTGCTTCTGAAGATATTTGGCTAACAGTAAACTTTTTTTCGCCAGCTCTGAGTAACTTAAACTTTGCCCTTCAAACGTTACTGCTGGCGCATCAGGACTAAGCTGAACCTGGCGCTCAAATAGATCATGTAGACACAGCGATAGGTCGTGAGGCTCAACCGTATCATTCCATTGATACACGATCTGCCTATATTCGTCCGCTGATAAAAGACTCAGCTGGCTAATCTGTTTGTCTGGGGAGTCAACTAGATCACTCAACAAATGATTGAAATGCAAAGCAAGGCGATCCACCGTCGTAGACTTGAACAGTGAGGTATCGTATTTGAGCGTGCAACTGTGTGCGCTACTCTTTTCATGGACCTCTAGCGCTAGATCGAATTGCCCTTCCATTTGATCCATAGCGAACGGGGCCAGAGTAAGTGGGCCAACCTGCAAAAGCTCCCCGCTGCGCGATGCACCTTTTAACAAGCCAGATGACTCACCCATTTGCTGAGGCTTTTGCAAGACGAAATACGTACTAAACACCCCAGCCTGACCTTCTAGACGCCCCTCACTTAACTCGCGAGCAAGCAATGGATAAGGATAGTCCTGATGCTCCAAAGCACCAAGTACAGTTTTCCTAACCTGAGATAAAAGTGCTTTTACAGTTGGGTTGCCTGCTAGATTCGTGCGCAGCACTATCTGATTAACAAAGTAACCCACTGCGTTGGTAGTTCCCGGATCATTGCGTCCCGCCACCGGAGATCCAACGAGGATATCGTCTTGCCCCGTGTATCGATGCAAAAACAATTGCCAAGCACTGAGCAGTAAACAATAAAGCGTAATACCTTCGGCGCTGCAAAAAGCGGTGATCTTTGCTGTGAGGTCAGTCGAGAGCTCGAAATGTAACGAGGCACCTTTTGGCTGGTCCGTGTTCTGCTCGATTGTGTCAGTAGGGAAGTTTAATTGCGGCAGCTCTCCTGCCAACACATTCAACCAATAGGACCTTAATTTATCGCCTCGTTCACTCCTCTCCAGCTGATTCTGATTATCAACGGCGCGCTGAAAGCTCTGCTGATCATTTTCATCTTTCGCTAACGCTAGCACTCCATTGTTGGCATAAGCTTTACAAATATCACCAACAATCAACCAGATAGACCAAGCATCACAAATGATATGGTGGAACGACAATAGCAATACATGTTCAGTTGCGCTTCGACTAAACAGTGTCGTCCTGAACAGAGGACCATCGGTTAAAGAAAAAGGCTGCTGGTAATGATTTTCAACAACTACTTTTAACTCAGCGTCACTACAGTCAGCAGCATCGATAGATTCTAAATCGATAGACGTTGTCGGGTTTATTTGTTGCAGTCGCCCGTTGCTTGGTGCAGGAAATACAGTTCTTAACGCACTATAGCGGTCGACAATTTGTGTGAGCACACCGGTCAACTCAAGTGGCTCGACATTGGATAGTATTTTCACGGCAAATGCAGTGTTGTATGCTGCGCTATTCGGGTTTATCTGATGTAAGAACCAAAGCGCCTGCTGTGAAATAGATAAAGGGAACTGCCGTACTTGTTCTTCACCCTGCTTAAGAGAATTTTCTAGTTTCTCATCTAGAACTGGCCTAATTTTATCTAACAAGTGAATTTCACTAAAGCTCTCTAGCAAAAACGCGGCCATACTAAAGAAATCTCTATCCTCGAGAAAGCGCGCAATGGAGACATCAATGTCCAAGGCCTTATGCACGCGGCTTCGCAACTCAACTGCCATCAAGGAATCCATCCCCATGTTCACTAATGGAATGGACTTATCAAAATCGCTTTCAACTTCCAAGACTTCTCTTAGTTGCTGAAGGAGAAAGCCTTCAACTAGCGCCAAACGCTGAGTGTTCTTTGCCTCAGTAAGCGATTGAAAAAGTGAGGCCGCTATCGTTTCCCGAGACTCAAGTTTAAAGGTCGAGTTAGTCTTTTTGCCAGCGGATCTAATTAGCCTCAAAATACTTGGAGTCTTCTCAATAGAATAAGTCTTGAAGAGTGTTTCCCATTCAACATCCAGAACAGCTACAGATTCAGAGACAGCATCTCTTTGACTAATCAGCAAGCCCAAAACTCTTAGTCCTTCCTCTGGCCTTAAAGCTTTTACACCCACTTGTTCCAAATGCTCTATGTCTTTTTCTGATAACTGCGCGGCCATCCCAGTATCTTCCCAGCCGCCCCAATTGATAGTGAGTGCCGGCAATCCTAAACTGCCACGATAGCCCGCAAAGGAATCTAAAAATGCATTAGCAGCCGCATAACTACTTTGCCCTATCACACCGAGTACGGAAGCCGTTGAAGAAAAACTCACAAAAAAGTCTAATTCTTTATCGACCGTCAACTTATGAAGATTCCACGCGCCGCTCACTTTGGGCGCCATCACCTTTTCAAATCGATCCGCTGTTTGCTGCAATAGAATACCGTCATCGATAATTCCAGCGGCGTGAATGATGCCTTTTAGTGGCGCGAGTGACACTGCAAGATCAACAACTTTTTGCATCACCGCAAGGTCTGTTACATCTGCAGCGACCACACTTACCTCTGTCTCAGAATCTGTCTCTATCGCGTCCAACACAGCCTGCGCCGCCGCACCCGCTCCCGAACGACTGGTCAGAATAAGGTGCCCCGCCCCTTGCTCACTTAACCATTTTGCGACTTGTAGCCCTAAACCGCCACATCCGCCGGTTATTATATAAGAAGCCCCGATGCTTACACGGGTCGGCGCTGGCGCTTGATTTGAATAAATCGGCTTGTTGTTCACGGCCGTAGGGACTAATCGAGCGGCGTAGAGTTGTTCTCCCCGAATCGCACACAAAGCCTCACTCGTGGTAGATTGAATCCATCGATCTATCATTTCGGCTTGACGACTATCAATATGATCGGATGTCGCCATGTGTAAACTTTCAATATCTAATAGACCACCCCAATGATCACTGTCCTCTAATGCAATTACTTTGCCCAGTCCCCACAACGGAGATTGCGTCAACCCAGCAACGTTATCATCATCTAAAACGCGAACTGCGCCGCAAGTAATAACAGACAAACGCCACTGATGAGCAAGCGCGGAGAGCTTTTGATAGATATCCAACAAGGATAACGTGATTTCTAACGCGCTGGCACTGCTCGCGATCAAGCCTTCTAGGAAAACTACTTGAATATTGCTATCCAACTGCTTTGGGAACTGCGCAGGATCAACGTATTCCCAGCTGGCACCTTTGCTTTTCAGATAGTCTGAAATACCTGCAGCCAATCGAGAATTTGAAGCTACAAGCAACCAATGATATTGATTCACTCGGTCAGGACTAACATCTAAGGCAAGCTTATCCCATTGAATACTGAGAACTTGAGCGGCCTTTGGTTTTAGGTTCCCTAAACTCTGCTGCCCTTTAGGAACAGCTTTTAACGTAAGCCCACAGACGCTGGCAATAAGTTGTTTTTCAGTATTAAAGAGGGACAAATCCAGTGTGACGACCTGACCTATCTTTATAGCTGATTCATTCCCATTGGTAGATTCATCACCTCTAGGGGCGACATTTTCAGCAAAACACCAACCGGCTAGAGTCCCTTCGCCAAACCATTGTATCTTCTCTATCGCCACTGGAAGGAACGTAAGTTTTTCCTCGAGCTGAGGACAAGCCAGTCCGGCAATTTGAAAACAACCATCCAGTAATGCTGGCAGCAATCTAACATCATCAATCTCGAACCTGCCAAGAGACTTGTTGCTTTGGAATTTCAGCGATTTGACGGTACGGAATGCCTCACCATAATCCAGATGCAGATCCTTATATCGTTGATAGAGTTCAGCCGGAGCAATATTCTGCCAGCTTTTCTCTGAATCTACTTCTGGCTCCAACATGGACTCTAACCTTGACCGTTGTGCAGACTTCGCCGCTTCTGAAACTGCCAACATTGACACTGTTGCCTCGGCAAGTAAGGCCCAATGCGCAGAATCTGATTCAATCTCTTGGCTAAAAAATTTTATCTGATAGGCATCTCTGCCACTAACCGGTTCGATTACAGTTTGAATTTTGTAGCTAACACCATCTTCAAAAACCAACGGCCGCAGAACTTGAAGATCTTCAATACGAGCACTATCTTCTAGTAATACTACCTTTGCAGTTTGCAGCGCCGCATCCAGCCAAGCCGCAGCGGGAAAAACTGCTTTGCCATACACTCTATGATCATTGTAAAATCCTAAAGCAGCACTGTTTATTATCAAATGAAAGTATTGCTTCTCTGAATCAGCGAGTGCCAGTGCCTCACCAGGGAAAACAATGGGGGTATCGAGATCAAGTTGGCCGTCGCCCACGTGTAGATGGCGTTTTGTACCGGTGCTATTGCCAATCCAGTAATGCTTACGTTGAAATGGGTAACTCGGCAACTTAGCCTTGGGTAGAAATTTCAGTGCAACGTCCAACTCATCGTAGTGATTCAACGCAGCCACACTGCCCGCAATATAGTCTTCTAAGGTCTTAAGCGCCCAGCCCTCACTAAACTTCGGGTGACTATCGCCTACAACACTCGACAGTTCAGTGGCAGATAAATTTAAATCCAACTCTTCAAGAGTGCGTCCAATAGCGCCGACTCGATATTTAAAATGTTGTCGGCCGGTCGTCGCGCTGTAACAAAGTGATAATGCCGACAACGTTTGGCTTTCCCCAGCACTATTTTCGGCAGAAATTCTCTCCCGCAGTAATGTTTTGTACTTTTCTTTCAGAGCCAGCAACGCGTCTTCAGTATGTGCCGATAGCGGCAATACGTAATAGTTTGCGCTGATTTTCTTAATTAGATCGGTAGAAGTAAATGAGTCGGCTGGCTCTTTATATGATTCAACGATAACGTGGGCATTGGTGCCACTGAAGCCAAATGAGCTAACGCCTGCAATTAATCTATCTGACGTTGGCCAAGGCGCTGTAGACGTTGGCACCTTTACATTTAACTCAGACCAAGGGATATGAGGATTCGGCGTTTCAAAATTTAGGTGACCGGGTATCTGCTTGTGCTTCAACGACAAAATAACTTTGATAAGACCCGCAATCCCAGCTGCAGATTCCAAATGACCAAGATTGGTTTTTACAGAACCAACAAGCAGTGGCTCCGCCTCTACAACAGAAGACTCTTGACCCTTTAGACCCGGCCGATAAGCGGCATTAGCTGCCTGTAATTCCAATGGATCTCCCAAGGGAGTGCCAGTACCATGTGCTTCTAAATAACTAACGTCTTCTGGTTGCAGTCTTGCTTGATACAAAGCCTCTTTAATTAGGGCTTCTTGAATAGGACCATTCGGTACTGTCAATCCGCTAGAACTGCCATCTTGATTCACCGCTGAGCCACGGATAACAGCCAAAATAGTATCACCGTCTTTCTCGGCATCAGCCAGTGGCTTTAGCACCACTACGCCACAGCCTTCACTTCTCACATAACCGTCAGCTGACGCATCAAAGGTCTTACATTTTCCATCAGCAGAAAGCATTCTTGCCCTAGACGCAGCAATAGAGCCCATTGGATCAAGAATAAGATTAACACCGGCCGCCAGAGCCATTCGTGATTCACCGCTGCGTAAACTTTGGCAGGCCAAGTGAACAGCCACAAGCGATGAAGAACACGCAGTATCCACAGCCATGGCAGGCCCATGAAGACCGTAAAAATAAGAAAGTCGACCAGCCGCTGTATTTGAGGTATTGCCAGTGATGCTATACGGGTCAATTTGATTTACATCGGCAGTAAGTCTATTGCCGTACTCTGCCGAACTAATACCAACGAACACACCGGTTTGGCTTTCTTTTACTTTATCTGGCGCTACACCAGCATTTTCAAACGCTTCCCATGTCGTCTCAAGCAACAGTCGCTGCTGTGGATCCATATGATTGGCTTCTCGAGGCGAGATCTCGAATAGAGTCGCATCGAACAAATCAATGCCATCAAGAAATCCGCCCTTTCGGCAATACATCTTGCCGGCCGCATCAGGATTGGCATCGTAGTAGTCATCAATGTCCCAACGCTCTTTTGGTATATCACTAATACTGTCGTCAGAATTTTTAAGTAACGACCAAAAGCTCTCTGCGGAATTCGCGCTGCCAGGAAAGCGGCAGCCAAACCCAATGATAGCAATGTCATGAACGGCCGCTTCTCTATTGCCAAAGTCAGATAACCGTTCTTGTCGCTCGCCGCTGGACGACGAAACGCTTGAGTCAGCAAAAAACTGATTCTTTAGATAGCCTGCCAATTTAACAATGTTAGGATAATCAAATGTCAGTGTGGCTGGCAAAGTCAAACCGGTCTGCCCTGACAAGGTCTCCTTAAACTGCAGCGCCAATAATGAATCCATCCCTAACGCCGAAAATCCTTTATCAACATCCGGCAGTTGTCCGGCAGGAAACTCTAAGATCGTAGCAGTAAGTTCTTGTAAATGGGAAACCAGGCTTTCTTCATTCTGTGTTTTTATGAAGGCATTTGCGCGGCTGGGGTTTTCAGCCGCAATAGCATGGGCAGGATTATTCAAATTCCCTTTTGTAGGGTTGAGTTGCTCGCCGGGCATCGATTTGGAGTGTAAGCGATCCAAAAAACTATTCTTCGACACTAGTTGATTAAGCATCTTAAATATTGGCTCATCCAATTGAGCAACAGCACAGGCGCTTAGTTTCGGATCACCAATAATTCTCTCTAGCGCTGCAAAATTGTTTTTCGCTTTTAATGACTGTACACCGGCTTGCGCAAGTTTTTTAACCGTCTCCTGCGTTGACATACCTTGTTGGTACCAAGGCCCCCAGTTAACACTCAACCCCGTCAGTCCTCGTTGACGCCGATGACTCATGAGACTATCGACGAACCGATTTGCCGCGCCGTAATGGGCCTGCCCTTTCGATCCCCAAGTAGATGAAATCGACGAATAGCAAATAAAATAATCAAGCTCTAATTCATCAGTCAGAGTGTGCAGGTTCCAAGCCCCCTGAGCTTTTGCCGCTACAATCTCGTCGAAGCGCTGCCAGTTAATCGAATCCAATAAGTCGTAACCCGGTAAGCCCGCAGTATGGACGATACCTTTAAGAGGCTGACGAACATTACATTCGGCGATAACATTGCGCATACCATTTTTGTTACACACATCTTCGGCAACAACTCTAATATTGGCACCCTTTTCATTGAGCTGTTGAATCGCCTTTTGCACCATGGCACTAGGGCCACTTCGTCCCACTAAAACGAATTCACGGACGCCTTTCTTAAATAACCACTGGCAAGTAAGTAAACCAAGGTCCCCACAGCCACCTGTAATCAACCAAGTGCCACTGGGATTAAACGCTGCTTTTTTAGAGATAGGCGTATAGTGGCGCAACTGCGGGATGTGCCATTGCTGCTGTCTAATAGCTAGCTGGTCTTCATTGCCAGGGCTTTGAATTTTTTCGATTGCCGCGTCAACCTGATTATTCGACATCTGCTCTGACGACGATAGCTCTAAGTCTATTATCCCACCCCACTGTATGGGGTGCTCCAGAGCCATTGTCCGGCCCATCGCCCAAGCAATTGAATCAGCAAAAGCTAATGACATAGAATCAGTAACAGAAACCGCTTGTTCGGTTACGCACCATAAGCCACTTGATGGCTGGGCAATAACCGCCTGCATTACCTTTAACAGTTCTTGGGCGACACTTTGCGCCTCCGCGTAATTTTGTGAAGCCTCACTTTCACGAACCCAAATTACTATGGTATTTTCAATACTGATCGACTCTATCTCTCTTGCCGATACGATTTGAGGGTTGTTGCCTTGCTCATTGAGTTGAGTAAAAAATCGGCCGCTTAATGACGGCAGCTCCTGCCCCCCATCACTTACAATAAGATAAGTGGGGTTACTCGGTTCAGAGTCAATCAGCTTAATATCTAGTGTGTTATCTTCTTTGGATAACGTACGCCAAACAACATGGTAATAAACTTCGTCCGATATCAGATTAGTAGATGTATCCGGCGTGGGAGCCGCCCAATAGCGCTGCCGCTGAAAAGGGTAATTAGGCAACTGCATCCGCTTGTAAGCATTCGGATAAATTGTCCGCCAATCAGGTTCAGCACCCAGCTGATAAAGTACCGCCAACTGGCCCAGCATTTCTTGCCGATCATCCTCTAACTCTTTAATGCTCCAGCACCAGTTGGCTTTTTCTCCTGGCAGGCATGCACGAGCCATTCCAGTCAGAACTGGCTTTGGACCAATCTCCAAAAAAGTCAGGTTATTAGCATTCTTCACTTTTTGTAAAGTCGAGTAAAACAACACCGGCTCGACAATGTGACGCACCCAGTAATCGGCATTTATAGGCGCCAGTGGATCACGCTCAGGCTCCAAGCAAGAGTAGAATGGAACGTGGCCCGTTTTGAAAATAACGCTCTGCGCTTGTTGTCGAAAACCGTCAAGCACGCCGTTCATCAACGGAGAATGAAACCCGTGTGAAACATCTAAAGGGGTTGATCTAATGCCCTGCTCATTTAGTAATTTCAACACGCTATCAAGTGCCAATCTATCTCCAGACAGAACGACCAAGCCCGGCCCGTTAATACCCGCGATAGACAATAAATCTTGTTTACCGTCTATGGCCTTGGCAGCAACTTCAGCACTGGCGAAAACAGCCGCCATTGCACCAGGGTTGCTTAACTCTTGCATCAACGCCCCTCGGCGGATAATCAGTTGCAAGCCTTCTTCTAAGCTGAAAATGCCTGCGGTATAAGCGGCGGCGTACTCACCCACACTGTGACCCATAACCGCGCCAGGGCGAATACCTTTCGATTGCCACAGTTCGGACAGCGCCACTTCGATGCTGTAAATGGCCGGCTGGCAGTTATGGGTAGCCGTCAGTTCAGAACCATTAAAAATGACATCTAATAAATCCCGTCCTGTTACTGACAAAAATGCTTGATGGCAGCGATCAAGAACACCTCTAAAAACAGGTTCAGTTTGGTATAAGGTCTTTCCCATGCCTTTGTATTGTGAGCCCTGCCCTGTAAACATAAAGACAGGCGCAAGGTCTGGCTGTTTCACTTTGTGAGGTAGAGCGCTTGAAAGTAAATCTCGGAGTTCATCCAAGTTAGCACCGACTAGACTAGCCCTCCATTCAAAATCATTTCGAGTCAGACAGCAATTCGCCGCAATATCCGCTAAATGAGTTTCTGAATTTTTCTCTAACCATTCTATATAATGCTGCCTAAGCTCAATGAAAGCAGCTTCACTTCTGGCAGAAATGTTGACGATGTGCGAGTTTTGACCCGCTGGCTTCTCTGACGGCGATAGTTGTGAAGGCTTATCGAGCACACCGTCTTCTTCCCCAATAATGATATGGGCGTTAGTACCACCAAAACCAAACGAGCTAACGCCGGCAATCAGTGGCCCTACATCTTCTCCCATATCCATAGCTGCTTCAGGAATCTTAACGGGAATGTTCTGCCAGTCAATGAGGTGACTGGGGGCATTAAAATGCACCTGACCTGGTATCCGGCGGTGTTGAATCATCAGCACTGCTTTAATTAACCCGGCAATACCGGCGGCAGGTTCAAGATGACCAATATTTGCTTTCACGGAACCCACAATCAAAGGCTTCTGCTTACTATGACTAGTGCCAAAAACGCCGGCTAGCGCTCCAATTTCAATAGGATCGCCAATAGCCGTGCCGGTACCGTGTGATTCGATATAGTTTATGTCTTCTGGTTTTAAGTTTGCGTTCTTTATCGCAGCTTTTATAACCGCCTGTTGAGAAGGCCCTGAAGGGACTGTCAATCCACTAGAGTGACCATCGTGATTAACCGAACCGCCCATAATTACAGCTAAAACGTTGTCGCCATCTCGCTGCGCGCTCGACAAGGGTTTTAGCACAATTGCGCCACAGCCTTCAGAACGAACAAAACCGTCAGCGCTATCATCAAATGCTTTACATCGCCCATCGGGCGCAAGCATGCCAGCCCGCGAATGATTGATCGTGATTTCCGGGCTAAGTAAAATATTTACCCCTTGAACCAAGCACAAATCACTCTCACCCTGGCGTAAACTCTGACAGGCTGTATGTATGGCAACTAGTGACGAGGAACAAGCCGTGTCAATTGCCATGCTTGGTCCGCGCAAACCAAGAAGAAAAGATAAACGACCTGCCGTTATGCTATGTGCATTACCTGACCCCATATAAGAGTCAATTTCTTCTGGCGCTCGCCCCGCTAGCAACTGATAGTAGTCACTTGTGCTTATACCTGTAAAAACCCCGGTTTTCGTTTCGCGCAAACTTGCTGGTCGAATACCTGCGTTCTCCAGCGCTTCCCAGGTGACTTCCAAAATCAGCCGTTGCTGGGGATCGAGACTGCGCGCTTCTCTGGGCGAGATATCAAAGAAATTGGCATCAAACAAATCCGGGTCATCTATAAATCCGCCATGACGTGTCGCGATGGAGCCCAATGTAGAGGAATCTGCATCATAGTAGGAATCGTTATCCCAACGATCCTCAGGAATTTCACTGATAGCATCCCGCTGATCCAGGAGTAACTGCCAATAATCATTGGTGTTATTAACCCCCCCTGGAAACTTACAACCAATGCCGATAACCGCAATCGGCTCGCGCTGCTTCTGCTTTAAATTCGCTAGTTCCTTTTGAGTTTTCTTCAATGCAAGAAAGGTTCGCTTCAGTCGCTCAGAGCTGTCTTTCGCTGCACTGCTTTTGCCATCCTCGGGAAGGAGATCGTCTCTGGTATCACTCATAGTTAGATTCAGCCTCTTCTAACTTATCCAGATCATCATCAATCAGGCTATCAAATTCCTCTTCGCTTAGACCGTCAAGCAACTCCTCATCAATCATCTCATCAACACCATCGGAAGAGTTGTCTTGATAGAAGGAACTTTCTTGATCAGTAACATGTTGATCTAGCGAATCAGTTTGGCTAAAGATCTTTGCAAGATGCTTCGCCAATTCTAACGGACTGGGAAAATCAAACGTCAGTGTTGAGGGCAATGAGCAAGCCAAATCTCGTTGTAGAATATTTTTAAGTTCCATAGCAGTTAAGGAGTCCATTCCCAATTCAAAGAATCCACTTTTCATATTGACCAAGGCAGAATCTTCCTGCCCCAGTATTTTTGCAATACACACTGCGACATAGTCAATAAGTAAGCGCTCCTTATTGGCATCGACCACAAGCATCAACCGGCGCCTAATATCACTTTCTGCTATTGCGGTATCCTGCGGGGGTTCGCCTTCGTTAATTAACTCTTCGAACAGTCTAAAAACAAAGCGGTTTTCAAAATGCTGCCAATCCACGTCAACAATCCCAAGCTGTGCGGCGCCCTGAAGCATAGCCATGCCCATATGATCAAGTGCATCAGTAGGCGGCATCAATGCCATTCCTTTCGAATTAATGCGCACTTCAGCCTGGTGATTGACCACCGCGCCAATTTCACCCCAGGCGCCCCAATTTATAGACAGCCCAGGTAATCCCATTTGATCGCGCATAGCAGCAAGGCCATCCATAAACGCATTTGCGGCAGCATGATTGCTCTGCCCTGCAGAACCCAACAACGAAGCCGTGGATGAGAACAGAACAAAATGGCTTAAACAAAGGTTTAGCTCTATTGATAATTCATGAAGGTTTGATGAACCGGTTAGCTTCGGTTGCAATACCGTATCAAACCGCCGCGGGGTTTGCTGCTGCAATACACCATCATCCAAAGCGCCCGCTAGATGAAAGATGCCATCAAGGGCCGGGAGTGGTTTAGTAGTCGTTTCATCACCACAGGACATTAGCAAGAGACTTAATGCAGCTTTATCACAAACATCAAGCTGCTGATAACTGACACTACCTCCCGACTCGTTCAGCCCATGAATTTGAGAATCAATAACTGCCGTTAACGCACTTCGTCCTACTAAAATGACATGCTGCGCACTATGCGCAATCAACCATTTGGCTAATTCGATAGCTATACCACCGCCACCACCGGTAATCAGGTAACTCGCTTTAGAGGAAAAGCAAATCGGCTTATCAATAAAATCTGTCACCTTCGATAAACGCTGAACATATCGATCGAGGTTTCGGTAAGCGACAAAATCTTCTTTATAATTGGATTCGATATCAGCAAGTAACTTGGAGAGCTGACTATCGCTGGCTAGATTTTCTGAACCATCGAGATCTACTAGGCCACCCCATATTTCTGGATGTTCCAACGCCACTGATTTCCCAATGCCCCAAAGCGTTCCCTGCCATGGATTGATGAGTTTGTTCGCGGCCGCACTATCAGTTTCAGAACTTGCGCTACCGGTAGCCGCGGTTTTTCCCCTCACCTTTTTATGAACTAAATTGGCGTCATTACTCAACAGCCATAATGTTACGGGAAGCTGATTCTCTGTAATCATTTTAATAAGATTAAGCAGGCCATCAATCCAGGAGGGATATTGCGTATCCCGCCCTACAGTGTCACACCACAGCACATTTACCTTCTCACTAGATTCAGTCGCCAGTGGCAACGGATAGCCTTCAACTAAAGTGTGCGCATCATCACCACGCTGCATGATCAATGAAGTGAGCTGTTTCTTTAGATCGTCCTGCCCACCCGCAATCCACCATGACTGTGGACACTTATTAACAGGCACTGTTGATTTTTCAGCAACGATGATACCTTGCATTGCAAACAATCCAGCTTCTTCATTCAATGGCGTTGTAATAGACGAGCAAGAAAAACCAGCTTCTTGAAACGTGTTTTGCCACTGCTGCGCATTGAGCAAGGCATGCTCTGGACGCAGTTCATTATCTGTAAAAGCCCACCACCCATCGGTCATGCCAAAGATAACATCGATGAATCGGATCTTAGAAAACGCTTCTTGTAGTAAGCACAGACCGCCAGGCACCAACAGCTGCTCAACATTTTGCAGCACCTGCTTAATATCCCTAGTCGCATGAACAACATTGATGCCGAGAACCAAATCATAACTGCTAGACTCAAACCCTTGATCAAAACCATTGGTTTCAAGATCCAATACCCGATAGCTCATTCCCTCATAATCAGAAAATTGCTCTTTTGCTTTTTCAAGAAAGTAAGGCGACACATCTGTAAAGGTGTACTCAACATTCCCCCACATTCCAGCTTTTTTCAAGCAAGGAAGTATCTGCGTTGTTGTGCCACCAGTACCTGCACCAATTTCTAAAATGCGAAGCGTTTGATCCTTCGGTAACTGCTCACGAATAGCCAATACCGATTTAGCAACAATGTGATTTATCGCAACCGCACCATAGGCATCCTTATAGAGCGGCGCAACAGCTGTAAACTCACCATTGGGAAATAACAATTCAACAGCGTCGCAGGTACCGGACAAAACACTTGCTAGCTGCTCACCACATTTGCGGAGCAGGCCCCATTCACAGTTGACAATTTTATTACTTGCAAGGTTTTCGATAATGTTGAGCGAATCGGTCCAAAGCGCAGAGCTGCGCCATACTTTTTGCTCTCCTGATTTTTCAGCGTCGATCACTTCAATTAACACTGACGCATCACACAGAATAGTCAGCAGGCATTTAAAGTACTGGCGCTTAGACTCAACTACTCCAGCCTGCTTACACAAGGCCTCGAAAGATTGGCTGCCTGTTGAAAAAGAAATACCAAGCTGCAAAAAAGCATTTTTAATAAAACTTACACTGGTTTGTTCTAAGCCAGTGATCGCCGCAAGGTATTCTGCCATGGACTCTCGCTGCTGCCAGTCATTGATCTCTGGGGCTACGTCAGCGATTAACTTAAGCAGATCTATTGAAAGTACGCCTTTGCTATTCAGTGGCCGACTTTGAACTTTCCAATAAGGCTCATACAGCGCTATTGTGGTTTGGTTAATGTCGGCTTCGTTCGCAGGTTTTCCTTTATCTAGGTCAAAATCACGAAGAGGCAGCCAGAATTGCGACTTTTTGAATGGATAAACTGGCAGGGTAGCCTTGGCTTGTTCAGCATACCCCTGCAGTGATAACCAATCGATACTTTCACCAGATAGGTAACGATTTGCAATTGTGACGGCAGGCTTATTTTTGTCAGTTAATTTTTGAGCAAGGTCATCATGTGTTAATTCTTGAAGAGCCATTGCTAACTCGGCATTGCTTCGGCCAACAACGGCAACACGATGTTCAAAATGCCTACGTCCCGTTGCCGCAGACACACAGACAGTGAAAGCTGACTCGTGCGTACACCCTAAAAACTGAATATAGCGAGAAATCAGCTCAGCCAGCGCAGCCTCAGTCTTGGCAGAAATAGGCAGACAGCGCCACTCTTCATTGTCCTCATCAGCTCTCTGGTCAACTTTCGCCTCACCAACCTTTGCTGGGCTATTAGTAGAACCAGGCTTAAGCCTCGCAGACAAAATGATATGGGCATTACTTCCGCTTGCGCCAAAAGAACTGATGGCAACCGCTCTCAGGGTATCGTTCTCTGGCCAAGCACTGAGTTGTTGAGGAACACAAAGCGAATAATCTTTCCATGGAATAGATTTATTGGGCTTATCAAAATGCAAATGGGCTGGAATACGCCTATTGTGAATACAGAGAACTGATTTTATAAAACCGGCCATACCTGCGCAGGCTTCAAGATGGCCTATATTGGTTTTTACCGAGCCAATTAATAATGGTTTATCGATAGTTCTATCTTGGCAATAAACCGCTGCTGCAGAGCGTATTTCGATAGGGTCGCCTAAGGGAGTTCCCGTGCCATGGGCTTCTAGGTAACTAATGTCGCTGGGCTGCAAGCCAGCATTTTCCAATGCCTGCCTAATCAGCTTCTCTTGTGCGGGGCCATTAGGCACCGTTAACCCAGCACTGGCTCCATCTTGGTTGATAGCACTACCTCGAACAACGGCTAGTATCGGATTGCCATCTTTTTCAGCATCGGATAATCGTTTAAGAACTACGACACCACAGCCTTCACTTCGAACATAGCCATCAGCATCGTCAGAAAATGTTCTACACCGGCCCGAAGGAGATAACATTTGTGTACTGCAGGTTGCGACAGAAGCATCAGGGGCTAGAATAAAATTAGTACCGGCAGCCAGTGCAACGTCGCTCTCTCCACTGCGTAGGCTTTGGCAGGCAAGGTGAATCCCCGTCAATGAACTTGAGCAAGCAGTATCGACAGTAAGTGAAGGTCCTTGAAATCCGAAGAAGTATGAAATCCTACCGGCAACTGCATTAGAGGTGTTGCCACTTAGGAAAAAGGAATCCAAGCCTTTAAGTCCGTGACTACGAATAATTTGCTCGCCATAATCCTTGGTAGTCACGCCAACATAGACACCCGTCTTACTGCCCCGTAAAGTTTGAGGATCTATAGCGGCTCGCTCTAGAGCTTCCCAACTCAATTCCAGCAGGCGCCGTTGCTGCGGATCCATATTGAGTGCTTCACGCGGCGAAATCGAAAAAAAATCATTGTCAAACAGCTCGAGGGTATCGATAAACCCACCAGCTTTGGAATACATCTTGCCCTTAACGCCAGGGTTAGCATCAAAATACTTTTCCGTGTCCCAGCGATCAGCAGGAATTTCTGTCACCGCATCTTCGCCGTTTTCTAATAGCGACCAAAAATCTTCCGGCGTATTGCTGCCCGGAAAATTACAAGCAATTCCGACTACCGCCAAAGGTTCTTTCTTGGCGTTTTCAATCGCTTCAATTTTTGCAGTGGCATCGTTTAAGATTGCCAATAGGCGATTGATATCGACATTCTCGCTACTAGGCACCACCAACCTCCAGCTCAGGTGTTTTCACCCAGTTCTGGTTTAGCCCAGGTAGGTCACCAGTAAGTTTCATTAGCTTACCCGTGATCGAAGAATTCTCAAATCGACATTCAACACACATACCTGAAAATAGATATTCTAAAGGGATTGCTTCTTCAGAGTCCTTTGGTGATACCAACAAGCGAGTGTTCATGCCGTCGACCAAATAAAGGCCAAGACTATCAGCCTCAATCTTGAGAATGTCGCCGTTACTGACATCCGTATAACTCCCAGCGAGAATATTCACTCCTGCCGGCGAAAAGAAATAATCAGGCATAGGCGGCAAATCAAAGACCTCACTCAATTGCCTATTAATCTCTATCCAGCTTAATAATGATTTATCCAGTTGCACAAGAGTGAGATTAAATTTGGGTTCGGCGGCCGAGTCTTGCATAATTGATTCAATCAACTGACAGTAATGTAAGAAAAACTGGGTTAGGCCCTCAACTCCTGACAAATCATGTTTATTGGCAAAGGGCGAGTCGGAAATCCGGCTGACAATGAACGCTGAGAAGTCACTGCCCCTTTCTTCCAACATGCTTAGCAAGGCGCGCTGGGTATTTTCTTGGCCTAGATAGATGATTGTCGGATCTAACTTAGCGATTATTTTACAGACCTTAACCACAAACGCCCTAATCTCTACAGGATCAATATTCATTAGTAGCATAGTGCCAACTGACATTTGAAAGAACGCACCATCGAATATTTTAATCTCATCACTTTGTTCTAGCTTTTCAGCCATCGTCTGCCAATTTGAGAGAGAATCATTAAATATCGAATGGTATTTTTCACTGCCGTCTCCGCGCGCCATTTGAATATCTATATCAACATAGAGAGGGTGATGAAATTTATGCTCGTAAATCCATTCTGCGGCATGACCGTTTGACTGCATATGCAAAGTGAGTAGGTGTCCTGTTGTAGATTTTCCCGATCCACAGATACCTTCAACAAACACTATTTTCCCCATCTGGCTATACCTATAATATCTATATTTTTTTAAGGAGTTCTTCTAAACGATCAATTTGGTCATTGACAAAATTTTCATTTACCGCCACTTCAACAGAAGCTTCGTTCGCTTTGTTTTTCTCTCTCTCAACCACGCTATTCTTATCCTCATCAGAGTTCTCGTCCACCAAGCCATTGACTTTGTGGGGCAACTGCCCTGCCAAGAACGTCGTCAGTTCCGGCATGGTTGGATAATCAAAAATAGCCGTCGGATATAGCTCTATCTCTAACGCTGACTCAACACCCTTAATGACTTCGACAGCCATGATTGAGTCCATTCCCATCTGAAAAAAACCTGGATGCTCACGTTCAAACTCTTGCGTTTCAACTCCCATAACCTCCGCCACTAAACAAATAAGAAAGTGTTCGAGTAGAGAATACCTTTGCTGACTGGAAGAAACCTTTGTAAGACTTAGTGCAATATCTGTTTGTGGTGACGCTGCCTTTTGCTCCAACTTTAACCAATATCGAGCCCGATCAAATGGATAATGGGGCAATCCCCAAATCGACAAAGCACCATTCCTACTATGACTTGGGAAGAGTCCCTTCCAATCGATTTTAATTCCAGCTTCGTAAGCAGCCGATAGCGACTTAGCATTTGCTTCAGAAAAACCATTTGCGCTGTCGCTATTGATAGAGCTATTAGTCGTCATGTCATCGCTGTTAAACAGGCCAGAAACCAATTCGCTGGCCTTGCTGGATTCTCCAGAGAACAGGTTCAACGTCCGCCTCAGCGCAGTAATATCAGATGCCATGGGCCCATAACGACAGCTAAAATGCGTCCGGGAAAGTGCCGCTGCCTGACACAGGTCCGCCAGATTCTGCTCAGGACTGTCATCTATCAATTTGATATAGCGCTCAACAAGAAGCGCCAGTGATTGCAAATTGTTAGCCGAGATCGGCAACACAAAGTATCGATCAGCAGAAGCCTCCGGCATTTGGCCATGTTGTTGCCCAGCGCCCTGACCGGCGACTGTTGACTCATAGCCCCGTAATATCTGATGGACATTAGTCCCTCCAATACCAAAGCCACTGACAGCAGCCAAACGCTTGTTTGTAGACTCTGTCCACGGACTATTTTCGGTGGGGACTTCAAGATTTAGTGCCTGCCAGTCAAAATGGGGTGTCGGCGTATTAAAATGGATTTGCTTAGGAATAATCCCTTTATGGAGAGACAGAATGGTTTTGATAAGACTGCCCATTCCCGCGGCCGACTCCATATGCCCAAGATTAGCTTTTACTGACCCAACTTTCAGGGCAGGGCGCGCCCCTTCTATGTTGCAATGAAACGCATTAGCGATCGCATTTAGTTCAATTGGGTCACCTAATTTAGTAGCTGTTCCATGGGCCTCGAGATACTGGACCGAATCCGCTGTTACGCCAGCATCTTGCAAAGCACTGGCAATGACTTTCTGTTGAGCATTGCCGCTTGGTACAGTTAGACCGGAACTGCGACCATCTTGGTTCATCGCACTGCCTTCGATGACCGCATAGATTTTGTCACCATCACGCTCGGCATCAGATAATGATTTTAGTAACAAAGCGCCGCAGCCTTCGCTGCGTGCGTAGCCATTAGCTTTTTCATCAAATGTTTTACAGCGACCATCAATCGATAAGGCGCCTGCATGTGACAAGGCAATAAAGCCGGACGGGCTCAAATTGAGATTGACCCCCGCAGCAATAGCCAAAGAAGATTCTTGACTGCGCAGACTACGGCAAGCCATATGAACGGCAGCAAGTGATGAAGAGCAGGCTGTATCCAGCGCAATACTCGGGCCGTTAAAACCGTAGATATGGGATATTCTGCCGGCGGCAGCGCTCGCTGTATTACCTGTAACGAAGTAAGCATCTAGCCCTGATTCTCGCGCCTGCTCGGCTAGCATTTCACGATAGTCATTGGTTGTGCTGCCAATAAAAACACCGGTGGAGCTTCCATTCAAGTCGGCTGGGATAACACCGGCGTCTTCGAACAATTTCCACACGACTTCCATCAATAAGCGCTGCTGAGGATCGAGACTCACAGCCTCTCTAGGGGTCATGGCGAAAAAACTAGCGTCAAAGTTTTCTACACCATTAATAAATCCGCCACGTTTAACCGCCATTTTTCCAATACTGCTCTGGTCCTCACAATACAAGGCCTCTACATCCCATCTATCAGGCATATTGGTAGTGGCATCAAATCCGTCTAACAATTGCGTCCAAAACTGCTCTGGTGAAGAAATGTTGCCAGGAAAGCGACACGCCATTCCGATCACAGCAACACTCTTATAACGGCTGTCTTTGCTCTCAGCCTCTTTTTCGATAGGCGCTTCTGATGCCGGCGCTGACGTACTAAAAACTGATGACTCTAAAAAACTAACCAGTTCTTCAGGGTTCGAGTAATCAAATATAAGTGTCGCTGGAAAAGTCGTGTCTAATAAGTTTTCCAAATAATTTTTCAACGCAACGCCGAAAAGAGATCCCATCCCCATGGAAACAAAACCCTTCGGACCAAAGCCATCATCGGAGGCCGCAAGCTGTTTTGCTTCAACGCCAAGGTACGATGCAATCTGATCGAAAATGAGTGATAACAGTTGCTTGCGTCTCTCGGGTGGCGTCAATGTCAGTAGCTGATGATACTGCGTCCCAAGTGTCTGGGGCTCACTCTTTGTTTGTACAACACCTAATTGCGACAGGAAGGGCTGTTCACCCAGCACTTCTGCGAGTGGTTTTAAGATCTGCCAATCAATATCGCAAATAACAGTTTGAGAGAAATAGGTGTTGGACTCTGCCCTTTTTGCTGAAGACGCTTCCATCACACAAGCCAGCTGATCCAGAGCAGCAGTGGGATCTATTCCATACACTCCTTGATTTGCTAGCGTTCGCAGCATGTCATCATCTGCCATACCGCCGCCACTCCATGGCCCCCAATTGACCGCTAACGCGGGCAGCCCCTTTTGGATTCGATACGCACACAAGGCATCGAGGAACCGATTGGCTGCGGCATAGTGAGCCAGCCCTCTAGAACCCCAGACTGAAGCGATTGATGAGTAGCAAATAAAGTAATTTGGATTCAAATCGGCGCAAAGCTGATGGAGATTCCAGGCCCCCTGAATTTTCCCATTCATCACCGCCGCTACAGAACTGTCGGTAAGCACAGTTAATGCACCGATACCCCCAACGCCAGCGGCATGAATAACGCCTTCAAGGGCGCCTTGGCTATTAATGTCATTCATTACTTCTGCAAGCGCAGAGTAATCTGCTGCGTCCACGGCAACGGATATGACCGCGCCTTCTGTCTGCGTTAAAGCAGCGATCTCGCGTTTAGTCTTATCATCTGGTGCCCGCCGGCTGCAAAGCACGAGCTTTTGCGCGCCTTTTTTCAAAAGCCATTTGGCAGTGTGTAGCCCGAGCGCACCATGTCCGCCAGTAATTATCCAAGTACCGTTAGTAATCCAACCTGAACCAAACTTCTCTTGTTCTGTCGCATTCGTTGACCGAGGCGACTCGACCTCAATCAGCCGACAAGATAAGTGTTCGAACACTTGATCATCATTCTCTAAATCAAGCTTTACTGAGCCGGAGCTGTTCTGATCATCGGGTAGCTCCGCAAATCTTATCGCTTGTTGATCTTCTGTTTGATTTTCTATTGATTCAAGCAGAGCTTGACTGAGAGCCTCGATCACTTGAGGCGTGCAGTCAGCCTGACGTGCTCCCAGTCCAATCGGTAAATCTATTAGCCCAGCCCAATTGGCTGGGACCTCGAGGCCTGCCGAACGAGCAAACCCCCACAGCGTCGATTGAAACACCCCTTCAACCTGGTCACGGCCTTTAACGTTTACAGCATTCGCAGTAACAACCCAGATTTTAAGTTGACTCTTGGCCTCCTGCACTCGCTGAAACAAATTGAGTAAGGTATTGGTATCTTCTATGGATTGCGCAGGCGATTGAGACTGCCTCGCAAAAAAAATGACGTTGCCATTTTTCGATTGAATCTTGCTGCTACTTCCACTCAGAAAAGATAGCTGGCTGCAGTGTGCCGAAGTGGCCTCAATCACGGCGCCAAATATTTTGCAGCTTTGAACATCTCCAGCTAAAAACCACTCAGCCTTATCATCTCGAGCCTTGCAAGCAATCGGCTTATTACTAGACACGATAGCATTGGTTGATATCCATTCGGGCCGGCAGCGACTGTGAGTTCTTTCTTCAACAGGCTGAGGCGGTTTCGGAGTTAACGAGTTTTCTGATAGTTCCATTTCCAAATTAGAGGTTAGGTCAGCATTAGCTCCATCCGTAACACCGATATCAAGGCTGAACCAATGTCGACGACGTTGAAACGGATAATTAGGCAATCCCTTCAACATACTTCCCGAGCCGACGACTTCCCTCCAGTTCAGGTTTAAGCCTAACCGGTAGACGCAGGCACACTGTTCCAAAAACTCTTTATCAGCCAGCGTTTCTTCTCGAATACTCCAAGCCCACTTGGCAAGGCCTTTCGGGAAGAACTGTCGCCCCATACTGCTAAGCATTGGCTTAGGCCCCATTTCAATAAAAAATGGGCTCTGATAAGTAGAGAACTGCGATAGTCCCGCCTCAAATAAAACCGGTTGAGTCACGTGCTCAACCCAGTAATTTGCGCAAGCAATCTCTTCGCTGACCGCGACCCCTGTCATGCAAGAGATGAAAGTTAACTTAGGCCGCTGATAAGAAACTTGTTCTGCAGCCGCAGTGAAAGCCTCTATCATTGGCTGCATTAACGGTGAATGAAATGCATGTGACACGTTTAATAGGCTTGAACGGATACCTTCCTTTTCCAGTTGCTCGATAACAGAAGTAATCGCCGCAGTATCCCCCGACACAACCGTTAGCGATGGGCCGTTAATGGCAGCGATAGCTAAGGTTTTTTCGTGTCCTGCCAGCAGCGGCGAAACATTGCTAGCCCCAGAAAATACTGCCACCATCGCACCTGTCTTAGGCAACGATTGCATCAATTGCCCGCGACATGAAACCAACACCAACCCTTCCTTCATAGAAAACACGCCGGAAATCGTTGCCGCCGCATATTCACCAACACTATGCCCTAAAACTGCATCAGGCTTTACTCCTTTGCTTATCCATAACTCCGCCAAAGCAACTTCGATAAGATAGATCGCCGGTTGACTAAATTCAGTTTCATTAAGCTCTGCGCCAGAGAGAATTACGTTAAGCAAATCGACATTAAAATATTCTTGATAGATGCTAATCCCTTCATCGACAACCGATTTAAAAACGGGCTCTGTCTCATAAAGGCCTTTCCCCATACCAGCATATTGAGACCCTTGACCGGTAAAAAGGAAGATAATCTGATTAACACTATTTGCATCAATGGAACTGCTAGATGCATCTTCCATCTTAGCGACAAGATCAGCTGTGCTAGAGCCTATTACACAGAGCCTCCAATCGAAATGATCGCGACCCAATAATAGAGTTCGACTAAGCGACTCAATATCTGACGATGGATTTGCCTTGAGCCAATCAATCATTGCTGATCGCTGTTGCTCTATAGCTGTTTCGGTTTTCGCCGACAAAAAAAACAATCTGTCTTTGCCAAGAGCCTGAACTTTTTGCGGCACCTCTTCAGCAATTGTCGTTTGCCCTATTACACCTCCTGTATCAACCGACTCGAGACTACTCACAATGACATGAGCATTTGTCCCGCCAAAGCCAAACGAGCTCACACCTGCAACTTGTTCAGAAACAGGCCAAGCCGTATTCTCCACTGGTATCTTGATAGCCAATTTGCCCCAATCAATATGCCGATTGGGAACCTGAAAGTTTCGATGTGCAGGCAACTCTCTTGCTTGCATCGCTAGGACCACTTTAATAAGCCCGGTAATACCTGCTGCGGCCTCTAGATGCCCTACATTTGTTTTCGCTGACCCAACAATTAACGGTCGATCAACACTACGGTTTTGGCAAAGTGATTGTTGCAATGCGTTGATCTCGATGGGATCGCCCAATGGAGTGCCGGTACCATGAGCTTCAACGTAAGAAACCGTTTCAGGCGCAATATTTGCATTCAGCAAAGCTGACTTGACCACGTCAATTTGCGACTGACTGTTGGGAGCCGTCAAACCATTGCCTTGACCATCTTGGTTTATAGCGGTTCCTCGAATCACACCTAATACTGAATTATTATCCCTTATCGCATCACTTAACTTTTTAAGGATAACCACGGCACAGCCTTCGGACCTGACATAACCATTGGCACTATCGTCAAAAGTTTTACAACTGCCATCAGGGCTAAGCATTTCGGCACTGGACAAAGCTATATTCCACTCGGGGCTCAAAATGAGGTTTACACCAGATGCAATCGCCAGCTGACTCTCACCTTGGCGCAGGCTATTACAGGCAAGATGAATCGCGGTTAGGGAAGAAGAGCATGCGGTATCAACCGCAAGACTAGGCCCCTTCAAATTATAAAAATAGGACAATCTATTCGACGCGATGCTGAGTGCGCTACCTGTCCCTGTCCATGGATTGAGATGCTTCTTATCAGTAAAAACCAATCGTTGATAATCGCTATTCGATATTCCAGTAAACACACCTGTGGAGGTGCCGCTCAAGCTTTTTGGTGATATGCCAGCATTCTCGAGCGCATTCCAGGACACTTCCAATAGCAATCTTTGTTGAGGATCTATCAGCTTAGCCTCTCCGGCGGCAATGCCAAAGAAGTTCTCATCAAACAAATCTACACCCTCGATGAACCCACCTTTCAAGGTATTCGTTTTACCGACAGCGCCGGCGCGCTTGTCGTAGTATTCGTTTTTATTCCAGCGGTTCATGGGTATGCCGCTTACCCCATCGGCATCAGAGAATAGCAAGTCTGAGAATGCTGCAGCGCTGCTCGCTCCCGGCACTTTACAATCTAAACCGATAATCGCAACACAGTCCTTTAAGGAGTCAGGGCTGCTACTAAAACCCTGAGGTTCCTCTGCTGCTATAAAATTCGTATCAGCTTGGAGGTGCTCAACTAATTTGACGATGGTTGCAAAATCATAAAGCAACGAAGAAGGCAGTTGACGACCGATAGTTTGACTCAGATCTTCGGCCAGCCCTACCGCGTGAATAGAACTAAGATTGTAAAATGCCAACGGCTTATTAATATCAATAGAATCTGCCGAGATATGCAGTCGCTGCGCTACCATCAGCTTGATCGATTCAAGCAGTTTCTCGGAGGGCACTCCTGTAGTAGAATTTATATCGGCAATTATCGTATTGTTAAACCGTGCAACGCCGCTTTCGTCCTGATTCCCATCAGTCGATAGTTCATCGTCCCAACGCCCTACTAATGCCAGAGTCGATTCAAAATAGCCTTGGCGACAAGCATGCCGCTGTATTTTTCCACTTGTAGTTTTTGGGCATGTACCCGGTTTTAAAAACAGAACAGCTTGCACAGGCAAACCGTGCTCTTTGGCAAGGGCACTGCGCACCTTGAGAGCAGCCTCCTCCAACTGAAAGTTCTTCAGATATGTCCGTTTGACCTCTTGTGCGACAACGAGCCGCTCCTCATCATTTACTACCACCCTAAACGCTGCCGTACAGTCGGGCCGCAAGGAAATATCACTAGCAACGACGGTGGTTTCTATATCTTGGGGATAATAGTTCTGACCGTGAATAATGATAAGCTCACTGATACGACCGGTGATGAACAATTCATTGTTGCGAATAAAACCAAGATCCCCAGTTCTTAAATAAAAGACTTCGCAGGCTTTATCATTCTTGTCCTTGGCATTTTCAATAGTAGCTTTAAAGTTTTGCTCTGTAGCCACCGGATTGTCCCAGTAACCTTTAGCTATAGCTGGACCGCTTGCCCACACTTCACCAATAGTTTTGTCATCAACGAGACAGTGACTTTCAGGGTCTACGATATTGACAATCGTGTCTGCCACCGGATAACCACAACCCATTACACCAACTGTATTCGCACTGGCTGCTGGCTCGTCTGAGATAACACCGGCGGCAAGTTGCTGACGATTGAGGTGTAAGTGCTTAAGGGGGGACTCTTTCGGTAAAGCTGTAATTTTTAACGTGCCTTCAGCCAAGCCAAAGCCAGGACAAATAGTACTACTCGATAATCCAGATACCCTGAAATATTCGTTAAAGTTTTGAATGGTTTTCAACCGAACCGTTTCCGCCGCATTCAAAGCCACGGACCAAGCACTTAAATCTAGATCATCACGTTGTTCATCTGAAATGCTTTCCAGACACAAGTCAAAGGCAAAATTTGGAGCAGCTGTATGAGTACCTTTAAAATCAGAGAGCGCTTTTAACCACCGATAAGGTTTTTGTGCGAACGCAGTGGGAGACATGATGTAGCAAGGAAAACCTCGAAACAAAGGCATTAGCAGCCCATAGATCAACCCCATATCATGAAAGTAAGGAAGCCAAGTGACCATAACGCTGTTTTCATCATGGCTCCATCCATGATCGAGGTGTGCGAGATTTTGTAATACATTCTGGTGGCTTACTACAACCCCTTTCGGTGCCGACGTAGAGCCTGACGTGTACTGTAAAAAGGCAACAGAATCGCCTGTGATGCTAGGAGGCCTCCACTCCAACAGACCACCAGCTATTGAAGACTCAAGCGCTACTTCAGAATTAGAATTAGAGACGACTTGGTAGTTGAGCAGAGCCGTAGCCGGATTAAACTGCCTCCATTTCCCCGTTAAGGATGAGAGCTCTGCTGGAACTAATGCAATAGTAGGGTTGGCACTAGTGAAAATACTGGTAAACCGAACGTCAGGTTTGTTCCGTTTTGGTGCCGGGCAAGGGATGGGAATCATACCCGCGTATAACGCACCAAAAAATGCTTTTAAGACCGATGTACCCGCTTGAAAAAGTAGGAGAACACGATCACCGGGCTGCCCTTTCGCCAATAACCGGGACGCGGTTTTTTTTGCTTCAGCATCTAGACCCGAATAAGTTAACGACTCTTCTAGATTTTCCCCGTTGGAGAGGAAGCTATAGGCTAAGCCATCGGGCGTTTTCTGCGCTCGGTCCTGTAGTAAACCGACCAAGGTTAAATGCTTGTCCTCGTCATCAAAATCGATCACAGCTCAATGCCGCCCTTTTCCATTTTCTGCAAGCCCTCTCTAATTCTGACTAGCATTTCTTTGCTATTAACTGCGCGTCATCATGTGAATCGGGCAGATCAAATTTTGATTCTAGTGACACTTCATTTCATACAAGCGCGTATTTTTTTTGCTAGCCCAATTAAAATTAACCCCCATAGACTTAGGTCTTAAACTCAACTCATCAAGATCATCTCGACATTAAGTTCTCAAGCAAGCCTAACTGAGCTGGGACTTTTCAGCTCATGATATTGCTTACAATTGCTGTGTGGGTAGTCTATTGAGATTAGAAAGGTAGCCTTCTGTTCGAATCGACGTTTTCGGCATATCTATTTTTTCTATGCTGTCGAACATCGTAAACCATTTGCCTGTTCATAGCCATGTTCTCACGCATGATTCTTTCCCATAATTGTTGCGACGATAACTGACAACCGAACAAAGCGTTTGACTAAATCCAGCCATCCAGTGGCTCACATTAGGGATATATTGCAGGGGTTTTTACTACGTTACTGAAACATTTCTGACAACGCTGGAATTTTCGCAGCGTAATGTTAACTTACGTAATTTTTATGGAAACGCTCGGACTTTATGAAAAAATCTTCGAGCTGCAGATCAGTAATCTGCAACTTTTCTAAGCCTCAATGGGTTTTATTTTATCGATGAACGAAACAAACCAAGACGGAGTATATTTCTTTAGAAAGTAGGTGTTTCTTATACACTTAGTATTTGCTTATGTCTGAATGCCAGTTGATCGCAAATTAACATGGAGACACCTTATTCAGGCGATTAACTGAGTTAAGTCGTCAGCTATGTCCTCACGTCTTAACAAGGACCTCAGAAATGTTCAATTTTTAATCGAGAGTTTAGCAGCAAGAAATCCCCCCTTTGCGTGGGCGAATTACGAACAGGATTACCAGTCACTGATTCAACATTACAGATTTAAAAGTACCCACTTGCCGAGGTTACCGCATTGATCCGAGCGGTACGTCATCGTCGGGGGCTAGCTCTGAGTCTGGCTGTGGTAGCGGTAGCGGATTCCGCTCTGGTTCTCGATTACGCTCGATCGGAACATCAGAGGCTTGTGCAGGTGAATCAAGTCCTCCGAGGATAATCGGCAAGCCTTCGTCACCCGCCCCTATCACGACAATTTTTGCATTGCTCGATTGCGCCAGTTCCAGTGTTGCATCTATCCCTTTCCAGCGCAGAAATTCTGCTGTGATACTTCCGTTAATTTCTTCTTGAAAACGCCTTATACCCTGCGCCTCTATAGCTTTACGGTCAGCTTCTTGCACCTCGCGCTTCAAGCGGTATTCATACGCATCTGACAGGTGCTTTTGTTCCACTTTATCTTGAATCGCATCGCGCACCTTATCTGGCAGCACTATTTCGCGCAGTAGTACATCTTCAATTCTAACCAGACTTTCTCGCAAGGAAGCTGGGTAGAATCGAGTTTTCATTGCTTCCTGTACATTAGTTCGAATGTTGTTTTGAATAGCTAGGCGCTGCTCAGCATAGAGATCATCCGCATCAAATTGACCAATTTCCTCACGCGCGAAAGCACCTACGAGAGGAATAATCAAAGTGTCAACATACTTTGGGCCGATATCTCGATGCAGTTTCCCTAAGTCCGCCTCAATCGGCTTCCAGCGGATTGATAAGGCGATGTCCATGTGCAAACCGTCTTTCGCCAAAACATTGTAATGGACTTCGCGTTCCTGAAGCCTGATGTCGTAGATATACATTTTATCCCAGGGAAATTTCAAGCGAAGTCCTTCGCTATACGGATAGTCGTTATCAGCAGCACCATCTCCACTTAAATATACATCTTCAAATTCTATAGATTCTCCTTCATCATCAAAGCTCAATCGTGTGTTAAACTCTCCACCGCCCTCGGGCCCGGTTACTGTTCCATTCCCAAATCGCAGCCACACAACACCGGCCTCGCCAGAGTGAATAGCAATGAAAATACTCGGCGCGAGAAAAACAAACATTAAGAGCATTACGAGTCCGGACAACACCAACTCGATCTTGTGAAGCGCTAGCCACTTTTTCATAGTTACCTTCTTGTAGAATGCTACGAAGCCGTTTCATTAATCGACGGTCTTCCCGTGATCTATATACGACTTTCTCTCAGTTAATGAGAGTCATTTACTTTCATCGCTAATCGTTATGTGCATTTAGTCCTGCCCCTTGAGAAGGGTAGAATTTCTTAACTGAATATTAATCAAAATTAGGGGTTCAGTTCATTTACGCGAATAAATCTCAGGACAGATAAATTTATCTTCAAAAGAATTTATCAGCAGCCGGACGGCTGCTCTCACAACCCGATAGTTCGAGCGTGTCAAGTACGTAATTAATAATATTAATCTTTATTATGATAGCCAAGCATAAGACCCATTTCTGAGTACTTTTAATCTCGAAACCTACTCAGCCATCTGTCGTCTTTGGCCGTCGTGGCAACGTTAGCAGCAAGATGATCAATACCGGGATAGGTGTTACAATTAAACAGATGAAGAAGTACCCCCAATAACCGAAGAACCTTCTTTGAGTACCCAGAGTTGCAACAAGCGCACAAGCGGCCAAGTAAACTAGAATGAATATGATCAAACCCCACCTCCCAACTAACATTATTCAGCTGCAAAATGGATAATTCTGCCTGATTGAGCTCAGAAACGCAATGTACTTCCCCATGAAAAGCTCGCGCTCTAGTCTGTCTTTTTCTCTTATCAATACAACCAAATCAAGTCTCAGATCACTAAATCCACTTTCAAGAAGTGCCGCGCTTGTAATACTTATTTGTACTCACGTACGGCTCTTTCCCTTTCCTTCATCGGCTTGTTTGACACCTTATCTCGATTGATAGACCAAAGTGACAATGAGTCTTCTCTGTACATATCGCCATAACTGCAGCTCGCCTCATCATAATTCTCTTTAAAGAAAGTTCAGTACAAAGGAGTCGTTGCTTTTTAATGGCACTGAGTGATGAGCGCTAATTTTAAAATTCTTATTATTTGAGTTTACGGCAACAGCAATCCTATACCTAGCACGTAAAGCGAAGCGCCAGAATTGCCAGTTCGTTGAATCGTCGCTAAGTTCAGGCTCCACAATAAAATCCCGTAGCCGGTTTTCTTCAAACACAAACCTGAATTGACTCAATGACAGCGAAAGCCCCATTCCTCGCGCCTTAATGTACGACTCTTTAAGAGTCCAGTAGTCAAAGAACCGTTGCTTTTGCTTTTCTTTTGGCAAGCGCTTGAGTTCAGCGACTTCTAGCGGCGAGAAATATGAATAAAGATTCTCTATATCATCTCCTGTGACTCGCTCAATGTCTTCAACATCTACACCGATTTCAGTGTCGTGAACGATGCCGCACATCACCATTCCATCGGTGTGTGAAATATTAAACCGGACTGGCAACAATCCATGGCTACTCGCTACGCTTGGCTTGCCATAGGCATTCACATCAAAGCACCACTCGGCAGGCTCAACCTCATAAAAATTAGATAAACTACTACGAATGAGCGCACGGGTAACAAGGTATTGGTGACGATGCTGCTCAAAATGGAACCGAGGAAACTGCCTTAACTCTTTATCGGATAACAGCGATTGGTAACGTGATAATAAACCGACATTTGATATTTCTTCGGGGTTGGCGAAAAACAGGTGAATTTCATTGGGGTGCAGGTTCATCCCTAGCAGGCCGCGCACACACAATGAGATCGAATGGCGGTCACTGTTCGACCATAAAGCGGGATATGCGTGCAGCGCCTAAATTAGCTTCATCACACGCTAGCTGGCCGAGAGGAAATCGACAGAAAAATATAAGGACCGCGGCAGCAAATGTGGCATAAATTGAAATAAGCGTTAGAGTAATGGGATGTTCTTGATAATTATGACTCTTTTCCTGAACTGCCCAGAAGCGGAAAGTCCTACTCTCCGTCATTTTTAACAATTCTACCAGAATCCATTTTCAACAAATGATCCGCAGCTGAGAAGTAGCTGTCGTCATGGGTAACGGCAATAACTGTCTTACCTTGCTGCTTGAGCGCCGGCAGAATTTCTTCGTAGTATCGCTTGCGAAATGCGGGGTCCTGATCGGCGGCAACTTCATCATAGACACAGATAGGGCGATCCTCCAATATGCTAACCAGCAAGGCGACCCGCTTTTTCTGACCACCAGATAGTTCTAGCGTATTGAACCCACAGCCGTCGATGGTAATTTTGTTGGTCAACCCCAAATATTCGATCATTTGCTCAATTCTTTTAGGCTCAGTCTCGTACAGACCGTAGAGTCTATCGAACAAATGGTAATCAGCAAATATAGCAGTGAACAAAGTTTGGTATGCATCGCGGCTTGAATTGTTAAGCGCAACCCCATCGAGACTAATGACCCCTTGCACTGGACGGTAAAGCCCTGTCAGCAGTTTCATAAGAGTAGATTTGCCTGTCCCGTTGCCTCCTGAAATGAAGAGAATCTCACCAGACTTGATCTTCAAATTGATAGGACCCAAAGAGAATGGCTGTCCAGATTTCCGGTCCTGGTAGGCAAAAACAACGCCATCGAAACAAATTTCCTTAAATTCGGTAATAAGGGCCGGCTTTATCGTTTGTGTTTCTGCAGTCTCCTCGAGCAGAGACTCAAGATTTAAGATGCTCTCGCAAGCCGCATTGGCGCTCGTCAGGCTAGGAATGGCACTCACTAATCCAGATATTGGGCCAATAAGAAAGAGGATTGCTGTAGCCGTCTTCGTAATCGTCTCGCTGAATGCAGGGGTTATCTGAGGCACGACAAACACAACTATTGCGACCATAGAATAAAAAGCAATCTGTGAAATTATAAACTGCGAAGAAATGCTGGACTGGGTCTCCACCTTTAAAGAAGTGGCAGAGTTTGAGATTTCTTGAAACCTGCAAAAAAGATCGTTACTTCTTTTAGTATTAAGTTTGACTTCCTTGAAACCATCAAGGAAATTCGTGAGCGAGTCGAATAAGGCGTTCTCACGACTGACCGTCTCTAAAAGGTTGATTTTCAATTGCCGTCCACGGTGCAGGAAAAAAACAATTACCCCAGCCGTGCTTACCGCCGTCAGAAGGATCGCTGGAATCGAGAGCCATGCTATATAAAGTCCGGTAAATATGGTGAGGAGGCCAAACTGCATACCAAGAACCAAAATTATTGCAGACTGCGAAATTGTGGTGGTTTGCTGTTGAACCCCTGAGTAGATAGTAGAGCGGCCAATTTCCTCGAGTGGCTGAAGATCGCAACGACGGATTTTGTCTGCAATACGGATTCGAATTTTCTCGAGCGCCATCTCGATCTCACTTATCGCGGTTACCATGACATGGCGTTGCGCGGTGCCGTAGATCAATATTACGACTACAAATAGAGCCGCTTCCCAAACGCTGTCTTCTTGGTTCGCTGCATCTGTTATCGCTATATTGATGATCACAAGAATAAGCATATTACTTATAGCTGCGATGCCTGCCAGAACTGCCAGTCTTGGAATAGACAGGCTCGATTCGCTGCGGAGAAGGCCAAGCAAATTCAACAGTACGCCCCTGTCTTAATATAGCTTGCACTCCGCCCTTGCTTGAGCAAATTTGTAAAAAAAGTCGCGCTGAATAGCATTTGAGGAGCCTCTGCAAATCTCATTTTATCGCACTAGTGTCAGATTAAGAGTTTTAAAATTAGGTCAGCGAAACGAGGTCTTGGGCACTGAAGGCAAAATTTGAAGCAGCAAAATTACTAACCAAACAAAAAGTAACAAAACAGTTAAGCAGCTCGACCTCCGCACTACAATTGGGTCGGCCAGTCACAGCAGCGTTTACCTAGCCTGCAAACCCGGTCGTAAAAACGGGTGAATCCGCAAATATTGCGAACTTAGCAGGCTTTGATAAAAAGAACTTAGGCAGCCTGCTCGACTGTCTCTTCAACACTTTCTGGAGCTGCTTTGCGAGTATAAAAATGCTGGTGTATATGCTTGCCGCTTACTGACAACGAAAAAGAGTCCGCAGCTACAAGTCCCCAACCGATTGGTCCCAATAAAGACCTAGCCGCTAAACCGCCGGCCAAATGCAATGCGCCGTTTTTGACGTCGCCGTCAATTATTAAGCTGCTTCCTGGCACGACAAACGCTTCACTAGCTGCTTTGATACCGTTCTTCAATTCTGTAGACATTTTTACTTCTCCTTTGATGTAAGAATCTGTGCTCGCGGCCAATGGTACCAGACTTGGCGCCTCTTGGTTACTTGTTGTGGCACTTTTCGCCGTTCTAGCCGACCTACCCGTTTTTCTTGGGGCTCGCTTAGTCTTCTTCAGAGCAACCGAGTCAT
>Ga0307997_10000053_pt1 | contig 45223 bp, 29 predicted proteins | sample Davwhametageno36_FD_203165 | JGI IMG/M metagenome (GOLD analysis project Ga0307997, IMG submission 203165) | Marine microbial communities from Davis Island wharf, Antarctic Ocean - #36 | ecosystem: Environmental > Aquatic > Marine > Unclassified | place: Antarctic Ocean: Davis Island wharf... | reverse complement strand
TTTGAAGAATAGAGATATTTTTTTATATTTTTTTGTCTTAATGTTCAATGAATTGAAAGTCCAAATGTTTGAAGAATAGAGATATTTTTTTATATTTTTTTGTCTTAATGTTCAATGAATTGAAAGTTCAAATGTTTGAAAGTCCAAATGTTTGAAGAATAGAAGATATAAAAATATTTGTGAGTATAAGTATGGAAATGTTCATTGGTAAATGACTCTAAAATGTGTCCATTGTGATGTGCGTTTAGACTATTACATGACAACTGAAAATGCTTCTCGGCAAAATTGCCGGATATCTGATTCTGGCTACCATGATTTCGCACGGTATTTGTGCTGTTGGTTTGTTTTTCGTAGACGTCCAAAAAAAGATGAATTAATGGCACACCGCCGTATAAAACGCCCACACACTATTTAAGGTGTTTGTTAATTGTTTATTTATGTCTGCTATCAAAACACATGAGCTATTTAATATAGTTGAGGGGGACAAAATCAGGTTTGAAAATGACGAGGGTGAGCACGTGCTTCATGTCAAATCGATGATGGTGGAAAGGCAACGACCTTCTATTTGTCAGATTTTTACAGAAAAGGAAAATGACAGTTCGATATCGCGTGAAACACGAGCATTCCATGCTAAAATAGAGAATATTACACCAGGAGTATCCTCAACAGAATTCTCTGTGAAGGCAAAGGTTGGAAAAGATTTTCATGTGCTTAAACTGACAACAGTTCGTTCTGAATCTTCTGAATGTGTAATAAGTTGATATAAATGGATTTATTTTTTTTATTATACCGCGTATTTCAATTTAACACTTAAACTCAAATGAGAGAGTTGTTACTATTGTCTTTCTGTTTATTTATACACGCACATTCATGGCCTCCTAATAAGTGTAAGACACCGATAACCATTATAGACAATACCGTAGTTATGACTTCTAAGACAGTTTTGAACGTGCGAACCTCTTGTCTTGTTGAAGAGACTTATAAAAACAACATGTACATCGAATTTACGCGCATTTACAATGGTGAAAATAAGAATCCTTCTGATTCTATTTTGGACTTTTCTTTTATTTTTCAAGGACAGCCTCGATTTACTTTGGAAATCCACAATGACCGAGTGAAGGTTGTGTCTGAAAAGGAGACTTCGATTCAGACGGCTTCGCATGAATGTCTGGCTGTCTTGGCTCATGCGTCTGTGGGGTCTAATAATTGGTTGCGACTCCGTATTAATCATTTGATGGAATTGCAACGTACTTTTCTGTCTGTTGATTTAGCGAGTCATGAGTCGAATTCATTTTCGCCGTGTATTCGTTTTGAAATGCCCTGGGTTTCTGAAGCGTTTAATATCAAGATGTCAGCGTTTACCAGTTCTGGCATGTATCAAGAGGTCAGTCAATTGACGTCAATAAGACCAAATTTAACCAATAAGAGGGATAATAAGCTCGTTCCACGTATCAAAAATTTGGAAAGTCAAGTGAATCGCATTCAAGACACTGTGCAACAATATATGGAACTTCATCAGGAACATGTGCTTAAGATGGAGTCTTCCCATGCAAAACTTCGAAAAAGGGTGGCCAATACCCACAATCATATTGAAAGTAAAACGCAAAGCCACTTTATATTATGGTTGTTTCTGTTTTCCCTTGCTGCAATTTCGGTAGCAGGGTTTGTTAGTTGGAAGTTTAAAGAAGCGAAACGGTTTCATCTTCTCTGAATCCAACTTAGTCTACGAATATGATGGTATTTAATAGTGAGTAAGATAATAACAATAAAAATGTCTTTTCAATACGAACCCTCTAAAAGTTCTTTACGCGCTGATACTGTAGTTGAATTTGTGAATCGTTCACTTCTCGAGTTTCAAATCTCGGATATTCCAGGGATGGGTCCTGCTTCTATCGAAAAGTTCGGAAACCATGGTATCTATACACCAGCTCAGATTGTCGCTAAATTTTTGTCTTATGTTGACAGTAAAGATGTGTCTGGACAAGAAGTTTGTGAACGATTTTACAATTGGGCCAGTCCAATTATGGGGAAAGCTAATACACACAATCTTACATTTGCATTGGCCAATTACTGTGGTGAGCATGGACTTTTCAGTCTTGAAGATTGAGGCTACTGTGGTAGTATGGGCTTTTTGGTTGAGAGTACGGACTTTTTGGTATAACAGAAGAAAAGACAAACCCCTATGAATGCACCAATGCAGTAGAGCGGTACTGAATGATTAGATATAGCAAAAGTAAGACATGTACCACCAAACACAATCGCTAAAAAATATTTTTTTGTATGACCGTTATCTTGTGGCTTTAATGCATGTTCCGACTTCTTTGCAAAAAGACTAAAAGTAGTAGTTATACCTTGGAATGGTCGCGCTGTACGACCACCAGGCTGTACAGCAGGCTGTACAGCAGACATAATGTTTTGAAAAAGGTTACCTAAATACGTTTATTTTTAGGCAGAATATTTTTTTGTAGAATATTTTACGACTATTCTACAAAAAAACAGACGTCTTCTAATAAGTATCAAAAAAATGACAGACTCTATGACTGAAGAAGAATTTAACGGACTTAAAAGAGCATATCAAGAAGCTGTACCTGCTGGAGATGCGATTAAACAACAATTAAAAGCATACAATAAAGAACAAAAAATCCGCTTGACCCAGATTCATGCATATATGCGTGAAAACAACTTGATGAGCGCTGACATTGGGGACATTACTATCGAGCGCGAAGAGAAGACGACTGTTTCGGTGTCAATGAAAACATTGGAAGAAGTGATTGACAATCCAGCAGATTTAGAGCAATACAAGAGAGACCACACGACTACAAAAGAAGTGATTCGAGTTCGTAAACCAAAGCGTCGTCGTGAATCTGCGGACGTGTTAAGTATGTAATACATCCAACTAAACCTATAAAATAGTATTATAAAATGACCTCTTGTATTTTTTATTTATGAAAAGACCTCGCTGTAAACAATGTAGACATACTATGAAGGGACACAAAAAACAACGTTGTGTTCAGTCTCAAACCTTAATCCTCGAAGACGGTGCCATCTACAACGGTTCAGTCTATGATGCTAAACCCTCTGGCCATGGTACGATAGACCATGGCCATTACACCTATGTAGGCCAGTTTATAGAAGGAAAGAAACACGGCTATGGCATTGAGACCCATGTCTCTTCCAGAAAATACGATGGTTATTGGGAATGTGGTCTTTACCATGGTAATGGGTCCATCTACTATGAGACCGGTTCCTCCTACACTGGTCAGTTCCGTCATGGTCTGTACGATGGACATGGGACGATTCTGAATAGTGATAGTTCATATACCGGGCAATGGTCTAATGGTACCCGTCATGGAAATGGCACTCATACCTTACCACGAGGGACATACAGCGGTTCTTTTTACTACGATGTTCGCCATGGCGATGGAATGTATACAAATAAAGACGGAGAGATGTACAGTGGTCAATGGCGAAGAGGACTTCGTGCAGGTCGGGGGGTGTACACTACCAAAGACGGCAGTTATACTGGACAGTGGAGAAACGACCGACAGTCAGGCCAGGGTCGCTGGGTCTCTGAGTGTCATGGAATCTATCAAGGACAGTGGAAAAGAGGGAAAAGGCACTATACCGGAACCCAGACGTCCAAAGACGGTACAATATATGAGGGTTCTTGGTTATACGGTCAAAAGTCTGGTTCTGGTCTGGAGAGAGCAGTAACGGGACTGGTCTATTGTGGGTTGTGGTTAAAAGACATGTACAATGGCAATGGACTGTTGACTGTTGACGGCCATTCTTATAACGGTTGTTGGTCGTTTGGAAAGCGCGGAGACATGTTTGTGGAAACGAGGCCGGATGGTACTCGGTCAACTGGTCCGTGGTTAAATGACAGACGACACGGCACTTTTATCGAGGGAGAGGTTCGCCAATTATATATCTGGAACAAGCCAGTTCAATTGACTCTCAAGAAGGCAAGAGCGTGTGCGATAAGGTTGATGGAGCAGCAAGATTGTGTTGGTGCTGCTGCAGTACTCGAATATTTTCCATCGCTCCTTTCATGGAGTTTTTTTTGGAAATACGACATCGAAGGAGTAAACGTACATTTATTTCCAGTTGAAAAAATCATAACCATTTTAAAAAAACGATGTTGGACATTATTTAGAGCATCTCGATATATTTTTCTGAGTAAATTGATGGAGAAGTGTCCTGCAGACGCTTTGTTAGTCGCAACACGACAAGTACCAGAGCTTTTTGACGCCATTACTCTGGATTTTGTCGCCAATCCGTGGATTGTACAAACGCAATCATATTCAGAGTCAACTAAGACAACACTTTTAGAAGGGCTACATCTAGGTGACTTTGGAAGGTGTCCACCCAAAGACCCTTTTACACGATTGACACTCACGTCTGACTCTGGAAGCTACCTACGGACTAATATGACTAAAGCCAAAGCTGTCTACCTCGTGTTTATGGACAGTATTGGTCTTCAACCGACAGTGCGTGAACTCAGCTACTCTTTTGACATGGAAGACTTTGAAGAAATTTTGAAAAATGCAAGAGAAACGAATGACAGAGAGACAATTAAAAAAATAATGAAAGAAAGGGCAAATTATATGCAAAATAAAAACTAATATCCGTTATATAATGTAGCCTTTTTCTTAATATAGCCTTTTTCTTAATATAGCCTTTAAATAAAACATGGCTGTCTATATTCCCTTTGGTTATTTCACAATGGTGGGTACACCCCATGCAATAGAGCAGTGTAAAAAGCGTGCGAATCTTTCCCTTGTCGAGTTTTTAGACAATGGTGGCCTCAACGTACCAGAACTCTTTGACAAACTAAAGAATGATGAATGTTTTGCGGTTCCCGTTTCTAAATTATTGGTTTACTTTAAAAGAAAATACAATTCCCAACGTCGGCGTTGGGAACTGGAATGTATTTCCGTAACGCCGTCAGAGCATGTACATACACGAGAACGTAAGTTTGCACTTACAGTCGAGAAAAAGGCCACGCAGAGCACTTTTCCAGATTGGTTTGCAGACGATTCTGAAGAAGAATAAGTTGGGATTAAGCTAAATGTATATAAAAGGACATAATAAATGTATATAAAAAAAATGAATCGTTATCTTGAGATGGGTTTTTCTGAGACCTCTGCTGAGGAAGCTATTGCGCGACATCAGGATGACTTACATGCGGGTTGTCACTGGTTAATGACACGTACTTCGATGGGGTCCATTCCTAAACGTTTAAAAGTGGACCATCAATCCCAATCCCGCACCTACATGGGGTCTTCTGTTCGTTTTCAAGGTTCTAGATATGTGGTGGATGCTTATGAATCCCAACATGCATTGGTTCGTCTTCGTGAAGAGAATGGACATATTGGTAATTGGGAACATATTTCTGACGGTCGTATTGAATGGATTTCAGTGCAACACCGTCATCCAGTCGTGTCTGTACCGCTGCCAGCTTGGAAACGTCATATTGGTAGTATTGTTTTTAAATTAGATTCTTTTACCAAAACCCAACAATTGCAATGTACTCCAAGTAATGTATTGAGTATGGTATTGAACTATGGGCGTCCTGTTGGTAATACTACTCAGTGGTCGATATGGCGAGCTATTTTGTCTCTTACTCGTGACCGTGACCATGTCCATGAACCTACTGGACGTAAACCTCGGCGCGTCAATCCTGTCACTATTCATCAATATCGTGTGGAATGGATGACTTATTTCCATGCTTTGTCCGACTTATGGAAGGTGAGTCATGAAGTCTTTACTGAGCTGTTGTTTAATGAACCACTCGATACTCTGCTGAGTCATTTCCCCCCGAAAATCCATGCTGACTTGACTTTAAAAATCGGTCTCTGGAAAAACGCTGAAGACTGTATGAAAAAAGAGCTTTCGACCTGGCGCAAAAATTGTTTGCCTTTAGTTTTGTTGGAATGTGAGTCAATGACTTCAGATTCCGTCACATTCAAAGTCTTATTTCATGATATGACTTTTGTGCGACCGAATAACTATGAACCAGGCATCCACTTGCAATTTCAACGTCTTTTTAAGGCGGTTTTTAATGACAAAGAACCAACACTAGTGCATTGTCCCATGAATGATTCGTACTTGAGAAATGTCTTGCGTAATGCCCGTCAAAAAAAACTGACTGGTTCAGCAACACCAGCACCAGCATTTGTGTCTGAATTGTTCCCGTACCAAAGAAATTGTTTACAATGGTTAATACATCGTGAGCAAAACAACTCTACCTCGTCATGGGGATGGTCAAAACGCCACCATAGTGACGGCTTTGCCTTCCATACCTCTGTCTTTGGTCACATGTCACTCGCAGCACCGAATAACACTGTTCATGGTGGTCTTTTAGCCCAAGACGTGGGTATGGGAAAGACTGTGGAGATGTTGGCACTGATAGCCACTCATAAATGTACTGGTCCCACCTTAATTGTCGTTCCAACTACCATGTTATCTGTCTGGATGGTCGAAGCTGCTAAACATACTCCTACATTACAGGTGGTGAAGTTTCATGGTTCAAGACGTACTAAAGACATGAACATTTTAAAGGCTGCTGACATTGTTGTTACAACATATCGAGTAGTCGTGAACGAAACATCTCATCATGTGCCTACAATAGGTTCGATACGATGGGGTCGTATTATCCTGGACGAATCCCACGAAATGAAAACAGTGAGTACAGCTACGACACGCGCTGTTACCAGACTATATGCTCCGTTGAGGTGGTGCGTCTCTGCTACTCCATGGCCTCGTGGTATGGTCAACGTTGTTTCAATGCTTTCATTTCTGGGTGTCACGCCCTTTGACGAAGCTCCTGGTCATGGTCCCTATTCAGCGGGTCAGCTATTGATTCGACAACAATCGAGTGTAAATTCCACTCTGATACATCATGCTCTCTCAGAAATGACGTACTGGCAGAAGAAAAGACATGTTCGGCTCAACTTGCCACCAGTCACAGAGCAAGTCATTCAGTGTAAAAATACACACGAAACCATTTATAAACACTTACTGGAAGTTCTGGCTGCTAAAATCGCAGAAGATAGTGCAGACGCGAGTATTAGCCACAAAACACGTTTACTTCACTATACTCGATGGTTGAGGCAAGCTGCTACACATCCTGCACTTAATAGATTGTCTAATTTCGGTGTAGTGTGTCATGACTTACAAACAATGACCTCTTCAACAACTGTTGACACTTTTTTAGACTCTCTGGGGACCACCCAATACGATGAATCATTGAGAGTCATTATTGATTCTTGGAGAAATGGTCAGGAGAAATGTTCGCTATGTTTGGACGCCATGGACCGACCGACATTGACGCCTTGTCACCACATGTTTTGTTTTGAATGTATTCAATCTGCCTATCACCATGACACTACTAAAAAATGTCCATTGTGTAGAAAGCAGGCCGGTAATCACCCTCTCGAAGAGTTGAAACTGTGCGAAGAGGATATCATACCGGTTGCAGAGGATGAAAACTGTTATGTTGCTGACCTACATGGTCAACAAGTTCAAATACCCAGAGACATTCACGACCAAATCGTCATCTCAAGACAATCGCAAGGGTCTAAATTTAAGACTATTGTGGATATGGTCCGCAGTAAAGAGGAAAAAATAATATGCTTTACACAATTTCACAACACTTGGAAAATGTTAGGGGAGATTCTCACAAAAGAAAAAATATCTTTTGTATCTATTGAAGGAAAAATGTCACCACAGCAACGTCAAAAAGCGATTGATACGTTTCAAAATGACCCACAAATTAAAATATTCATCATGACAACTCGAACAGCTTCCGTCGGTATTACACTCACCGCTGGCTCACACGTTTTGTTCGTGGAACCTTGTGAAAATATAGCACTTCGAAAACAAGCGATTGGACGCGCATGGAGAATTGGCCAGCAAAATCCCATTACAGTCACAACATTAAAAACAGTTGGTACTATTGATTATTTTCAATCAAAAGACGTGCTCACACATATATGTCCACAATTAAACAGTTAAAGAATACTTTTATCATACGGCTGTGAGGTTAAAGAGACACAATTTGGTGAACGGATGTATATTTTAATGTTTATAACGAAAGTATTTTTTTAGACTATAAACTTATATATTTCTTTCAAAATACTGTCCTCGAATAAAGCGTCCTTACATAATCAAGCAGAAAGGTTTTTAGCCCATAAGTTTGGTAGACAAATGGAACAGTCACGAAAAAAAAAAAGCGTTAACGGAACAAAATATCCAAGAGGTGATTCAAAAATTTAAAAAACGTTGCGAGGTGATTCGTAAAGAGGCCGCCAAAGGTGCTATTAATTATTATCATCCAAGAGATGATGTACAAGTTTCGGAAAATGAATGTAAAGCAACGTTTAACAAGTATGAGAAGAAAATAAAACGTCAAAAAAATAAAGAAACGTTGCTAAAAGCATTAGAAAAGGCCAGAAAAGAGATGGAAGTTATTTATAAACAATATCGTCCAGATAAGCCAGGAAGCAAAAAAGAAGTAAAATATAACCAGCCAGACGTATCTAAAAATAAAACAAAATACAAAAAGAAAAAGTGGGTGTTAGATTTCAACCCTGGAGATTTAAACCCTGGAGAGGACAAGGTTTCATATTCTGGGGCAGACCCAGAATTTGTAGAAAGACATAAACGAAAACCATGCAATTGTACTATTACATAGACAAGAACCGTGCTCAAGAATACTTTTTATTGTACATTCATAGACCTAAGTTTATTGTAGTAACTCCACTGTTTTTGGATGGATTCGTCAAGATTTTGTTTTAAATGATGACAATTGTACTCAAGCTCATCTTTTTGACGACATAATAGACCGTAGGCATGACGACACTGTGAAAAACGCTCTTCTGCCATCTCTCTTTCTCTTTTTGTATGTTGTAGTGTAAGGCGTCCCGCTTCATTGTCGAGAGACATCAGCTTATTTACCTGTTTCTGGTCAGACCGTTCCATTTGCAATGCTTTTACTTGTTTTCGTAGACGGATATTCTCATTTGAAACCTCCTGACCATAATCCTTTAAACGGAGCTCTAACTGTCCCAGAGCGGACTCGTCATCGTTCGATATCAATTGACAAACTGTGTACATCTGTACTAGGTGTTTTTCCAAACGAGGGTCCACTATCGGCAACATTAAATCAGCCATTCTGCGGTTGTATTCTGTTTTCAGTTCTTCGTCAATCGTACAACTTGCACAGAGTGGAATACAGCCAGCAGGACACATCAAGCGACCAATCTGACGTTCGTGGACATTTCCTCTTTTAGAACAGGACACACATCGACCGTTGGAAATTTCCATAGCGTCGCGCACTTTTATCACTTCGTCGTAGTTCCAGTTAAGAAAATAGTCATTGAGACCTTCGTTTATACGACCATGTGTCTTGCAGAGAAGCGGGGCGCCATTTAGAGAGCCTCCGACGCTCCCGGTATAGAAAGAACACATCTGACTAAACAACTCCACATAGTCTTTCTTATGTGCCTTTTTCTTATCATTAAAAGATTTTAAAAGCTCTACAAATGCAGCGGACTCTACTGTATGTGATTGTGTTTTGTACAAAAATTCATTGTAGTATTGGACACGCAAATGTTCCAATGCCTTTTCGTAGTCCGCCTTTTTGTGTAGTGCATGTGTCTGCACTATTTGAATAAATCTAAAAAGAACAGATTCAAAAGAAACAACTTCCATTTTTTGATGGGCGTCATTGATAGCTGACCAACTGACCAAATATTCCAACAGATATCGCATACTCTACTCGTTTATCTACCATGAGAAATAAAACAACATATTCACTATAAATAGAAAAAAAGATATATTAAAAATGCAGGGTGTTGATGGACATTTTATTGCTCAGGAAAAAATGATGAACAGCATTGTTAATAAAGTGGAAGCGAGATTGCTACGAGGTTGGAAAGACAGCATTGAGAAGGATGACTTTATGGCCTTCTGGATGGCTTTTATGATTGGTATGTTCTTCGGGGGATTGTGTGTGGTTTTATCAATTATTATCGCGAGAGCGGCACTGCGAAAAAAAAGACGCTACTAAAAGTATTCACATCAGTTGCAACCTTTAACGCTTATAAAGTAGTATTTATGGGTACTACTAAAGCAGAATCTATTGAAATTTGACGTACTCCGATGACAATTAAAAATGTTATTACGAACGCAATCCCAATGACGACGACTAAATTTGAACTCTTTATTTGACTTGTAGTGTTTTTATCGGTTGGAATTGTAGTGTTTTTATCGGTTGGAATGTCCTCAGGTGCAAAATTAAAAACTAGGTCATCAAAACTGTTTGTAGAATTGGTTGGTCCAGAATAGTTGTGGTTAGCTGACATTGTTTAAAGAGTACTCAATGGTTTAATATAGTATAAAAAAATACATTACAACTTTATTAAAATGTGTTGTCTAAATACACCACTCTTCTTATGGTTGGCTAGTGTCAAAGAACTCTCTGTTTTTCCCAGACATATCTTGATGTCTTTGAAAATATCACTTATACGACTGAGGTCATAATCTGCTTCGAGATTATCAATAAACAACTGCTCATTCTCTAAAAATGATGAAACGTCTGATTTTTCCAATAACATGTGTACAATGTCAATGTTGTACGATTTGACAGCTAATCCCAATGGTGTGTCTCCATCGTTGTTAGATTTATTGACATCAATATCTGGATGTTCCAACAATGCACGAACAATGTCAATGTTGTACGATTTGACAGCTAATCCCAATGGTGTGTCTCCATCGTTGTTAGATTTATTGACATCAATATCTGGATGTTCCAACAATGCACGAACAATATTCACGCGAACATCCGTTATATATCCATTTATGGCACCCATTAATGGTGTGACACCGTTGTCTTCATTAAGATACGCATTAAAATGTTTGTTAGATTTATTGACATTGATACCTGTTTGTTTCAATAGTAATTGTACAATATCCAATTTACCCAGACGACATGCAAGGTATAGCACTGTCTCACCGAGCTCGTAGACCTGGTTAACATCTATGTCTGGACTTTTTAATAACTCAGCGATAAAGTCTATTTTACCATCTTGACATGCATAATACAATGGTGATACCGAAGACTGAATATAGGAATCATAATGGTTCATTATGATTCCTATATTTAATTCCTTTTTATACATGTAATTTTTTGTCCTAAATGTTCAATGAATTGAAAGTTCAAATGTTTGAAGAATTAGAGTTTTCCCCTGATTTTTTTCTAAAAATTCTCCAATTGATTGAAAGTTCAAATGTTTGAAGAATTAGAGATATTTTTTATTATTATTTTGTTCTAAATGTTCAATGAATTGAAAGTTCAAATGTTTGAAGAATTAGAGATATTTTTTATTATTATTTTGTTCTAAATGTTCAATGAATTGAAAGTTCAAATGTTTGAAGAATAGAGATATTTTTTCTTTTTTTTCTCTAAATGTTCAATGAATTGAAAGTTCAAATGTTTGAAGAATTAGAGATATTTTTTCTTTTTTTCTCTAAATGTTCAATGAATTGAAAGTTCAAATGTTTGAAGAATAGAGATATTTTTTCTTATTATTTTGTTCTAAATGTTCAATGAATTGAAAGTTCAAATGTTTGAAGAATAGAGATATTTTTTCTTTTTTTCTCCAAATGTTCAATGAAAGTCCTAAATGTTTGAAGATATTTTAAATAAGTCTAAATTGTGGAAGGATAAAGTGTATCTATATAAGACATTATATTTCTCTAAATGTCGAAACGACGAAGAGATGGAATTGTTTTAAACCATAAGAAGCGACCTATTCAAGACGAGAACGATAATAACTCTAGAAAACGGGCAAGAGAGTATGAGTACTGGCATCATGTGGAGATGAGCCGTGAAGAGCGTTGTAAAATATTCTCAGCAATGTATATCCATTTACTAGCAAAGAAATTATAATAAATAAACAATTTCAGTGATAATATATTTTTGGGAGTGTTTCGAACAGTACTGTGTTATTGAACGAGATTTTAGAGGTGATATCTGTATACATGATATTTTTTGACGGTTGCATCCATTTACCATGCATTTCCCTAATGTTATCTTTCTGGGTGCCTCTTGAATACGTTGTCTATTCGCTCGAAATTTCCTTTGACGACTTTGCCGTGATGAGTGAAAATCACGGTGGGATAGCATCGCGTTTCCAAAGTCACGATTGTTTAGGTATGTATTTGTGAGATGTATGAGTTCTATCGGTATTGTTTGCATTTACGAGTAGTGTGGTGGTTAAATACTTATTTCCACATATGTAGCAAATAAGTCTACTTAAAAATATTAGGTATAAATGATGATTAGTTTTTTAAAAGATGACACCGTTGCCAGTTTATGGTTACTGTATGTTAGTGGCTGCTGGTCTTATAGTATTGTTGGCTGTATCTACTGATTTTTTCGTAGCTTATGTGAATGATGTTTTAATACCATGTCAACACGACTCCTTTTGGGATATTAACGAGTGTAATTGTGACAATACTGGAGGTGTTTATAGCGGTCAGTATTGTGAAGAATGTGAATGTACTAATTTAGGCATTTGTGGTATAGTGCAATCTAATTCTGCTAGTAGATGGGGTTGTCGGTGTCCGACCCATACAAAATGGGTCGGGACTCTTTGCGATAAATGTTATGCTAAAGAACACACTGGTGGTAATTGTCGTGGAGACTGTATTAAGAATCATTTTGGCATCCAGTGCAATACTTTATGTTTACCATCTTTGGGATTGAGTAACTACAAATGTCAGGAAGTGGTGGCTGGTGGTGGTGTTTGTAATGCTTGTAATGGTCATGGTAGTTGTACGGGCACAGGTGAGTGTAAATGTGACGCTGGCTACTTTACTTCATTGGGTGGTGAACAGTGTAAAATGAGCTGTTCTGATTTGGGTCTGGTTTGTCCTGCTGACAAAGGTAACTGTGTATCAACAGGTGGCCAATTGCAATGCATATGCAAGCCTAATTTTTTCGGTCCAGATTGTGAAGAGACCTGTCCTGGTGATGATGTACCATGCTCAGGTCATGGTATCTGTGAAATGGATATTCAAAGTGGACTGAAATGTACTTGCAGTAGTCATTTCATTGGTGAAGACTGTTCTCAACCATGTCCGGGCGACAATACACTTCCAAATTCTTGTTCTGGTCATGGACGATGTCTTGCTGGGAAAGACCAAGCCCAGTGTGACTGTAAGGGTGTGTGGGATAGTGACGACTGTTCTTGTTCTGAACTCTTTACTTGTTCTGGTCATGGTGAATGTGCTGCAGATGGTTCTTGTAAATGTTACGACGAAAGTATTGGTGACAGTGAGATTCATTTTGCAGGTGCAGCCTGTGAGAAATGTAAAAAACATTGGTTTGGTGAATCGTGTCAGCTTTATTGCGACCCTTCTAAAAAATATGAAGCATTTGGCGGCTTTCAAATTGGCTGTAATGGCCATGGTTCCTGTGATTTGATAAAGGAGAGTGGTACTGAACACATGACATGTAAATGCATGTCCAACACTTGGCCGGATGAGTTTTGCAGCAGTTGTATGCCTGATTATTATCCCGACATAAATTTGCCATCGATGTCAATATCACCCTGTTCTGTGAAGTGTTCTCGTGCTTCAAAGTGCTCTTATAGTGGAGAATGTAATCTTAACTATGACGGGACCAATGATTTGTGCAAGTGTGACACTTGGGAAAGTGAAGAAGGTCATTATTTGGATACATTGGACCCTAAATTATATTGTTCGACCTGTAAGAAAAATTGGTATCCGTCTTCGGGAGACAATCGTTGCTCAGCCTATTGTGCTGAAGATGGCGATGTTAGGTCTGACGGTACTATCATTTTTGGAGACTCTTCAAAATACAATACTATTTTGAACGGCGACGTCAATGCACAACAAGTCTGTTCAAACACTACAACTGACTCCTTTTTCCCTGACCCAGATTGTCGTGTGTGTTCATCAAGTGGAAAATGCATGGCCGATGGTACATGTAAGTGTGGTCCTGGCGTTACTGGTGAATACTGTGAAATAGATTGCAATGCAAATACAACGGATGGGAAGGTGTGCTCAGGTCATGGTCGATGTATTCGAAATGAATTAGATATGTGGTTTGACCCTTTTACTACAAAATATCGTTGTGAATGTATCCCGTATGACACTTATACATCGGAGACTCGGCAACGTTTGCTGAAACGGGGATTTCAAGTAGAGCCTCCTCCCTCTGCTGACCACTATGGTCGGTTCTGTGAGTTTCAGTGTCCGCGTTATAATGAAGATATCTGCACTGGACGTGGTGAGTGTGAGACTGGTGTTGCAGTGGCTGACCAACCGCTGGCTATCGGTGAAAATCAATACGAAGCTGGTGACCCAGTATATTGTAATGACGATGCCCATTGTAAAAATATCTCCGGTGCATTTTGCGCGCGTTTGTCTACGCCCTGGGATTCTTTACTGGGTGGTACTGGTAGTTTTTTCAGAAATGGTGTCGATTCTCCTGGCTATTTCACCTGTGCAACCTCCAGCAACTGCATTGATTCCATTTATTCGATAGAATGGGATAAATTCTGCGTGAATATGTTGGATGGATGGTATCCAAATGTTCTAAATACAGCAGAGTGTGCCTATCTCAAAAAAGACAACACTGCCCCATGTCGTACTGAGATTGAACAGTTTTTCATGAACCCATTTAATGGCTCTTCGACGACTTGGTGTGAATCAGCTCTTGAAGAGCTGTCAACTACTACCGTCGATGGGGCTTGTAGTCCCTCGTCCTACGCGAATGAGGACGAATTCAACAATGAAAGGGTCCCAATTTGCCATGAATATACATTAGAGACGACGTGCAATGCTCAAAAATACTGCATCCATGACAACACACTCGATTATATCACTCGAACTGACGATGCATGTAATTCTGCTTCTTCTGTGGGTTGTACTGGTGCATGTCGTCCCGGAAACAATGAAACGTGCGAAACAAAGACATATTGTCGTGCAAGAACATGTACAGATACCTTATTTGAAAATAATATGGAGGCTATGTGTTTGTCATTGGAATCACCTTGTCAGGTTGATTACGATTGGCAAAATTTTTGTGCATTGGCTAGTGGAGCTATTCGTAATGAAACGAGCAGTATGACGTCATTAGAAACCTTCTACAGCTGCTATATGTATGACCACTCGACCAATCCTGTCAATCCTGAGATTAAAATTCCCGGCAGAATCCATATCAATGGTATTTTGCAAGTACTTGGTGAGGATATTTCAGTTCTGGAATTTAGACAATCGTTTATTAAATCAAGAGTGATGGTGCCTCAAACCTGTTCTATTGATGATTTGGATTCTTTTTGTACTAATCATCCCATACACGTAACGCCATCGTGGTATCTAAATCACAAACTCTTGGTGGACACGATGCCATATTTTCTAACATGTGACACAAAGTCAGTTGGTGTGTTTAAAACAGAACACGAAGCTTATCAGGTCGCTAACCAGATTGAGTTGGCTTGTAAAGTGGAGAAATATATGACTGGAAATGTACGAAAAGCAAAATTTACCATACAGTGTCTCAATGATATTTTTATTAATAAAAATGAGGCTACAAATGCCAAAGATGTGGATAGCGTTGATTGGAGCAAATGGCCGAGGATACCATCTGAATGTACATTGGTGGAGAATACATTAAATCAACGATGGCATGGAGAAATGTGGACTCCTAATGATGTTATCAAGCAATTTGCACAGACTTGTTCAAACGGATTGGAAGCGTCTTGGATTCCACATGTCGAAGATATCCCATCATTGGATGATATGGAGATTTGTGAATCCGGTGCTGCTCTACAATGTGACGATTGTCCACCTAACGTCGTTCAGTGCGAAACAAAGACTGCGTTTAAATGTCTTTATCGAAATCCGTGTCAGAATGGCGCCCAGTGTCACAAAGTTGGTGGTGATAAAACATCTCGTGAGTATCGGTGCGACGTGACTACCCCTACCAACATTTCTGTCGTCTTTAACAATGGTACGACGATGTTTGGAAGTTTATCTAACTACGGACTATTGACTGTCGCTGTGGATAGTTTATTGAGAAGTGGAACTTTTAAATTACATTCTGGTGATGAAATCCGCTACAATGAAATCGGTCTATTGTCTAACAATGAAACGGCTATTCGTGTGGACAGTAGCCAAATACAACAACTTTTGGGCATCGTACCTGAGACGACACCTGTTTATATTTCAAATCTGAACAAGTGTGAAGGCGAAAACAATTGGTATAGCTTTTGTCAACAACAAGACCTAGGCATTGACTTGCTAACGTCTGCACCTTTTGGTCTCGATGAATGGACTGGCACTGCACATCTTTTGTCTGAAAAACATCTTTTGTTGGACGTGATTGTATGGAACAGACCATCTCAAAACCTAGAGATAACAGTCGTGTCAAATGCATTGATTCAGACAAATTGTGATGGTGAGATACGCTACCACACCTCCTCTATCTCGATATTAACCAATTTTACCAAGTGTACGGTTACTGCGATTGATGATGCAGTAGTTGTTTCGTCTATACGGGTGAATTCTATCGAAAAAATACGCACATTCGAAGCCAGTCTTAAGGAGGGAACTCAGCCTACCTTTTACTTTCCAGAACAGAAAAGTGAATATTCTAACTATTCTGATTGGAAATTTGACAGTGTGGATAGTTTGTCAGTGCTGCGCAAAAAAGACAGTTCAATGTCCGACATTTTGAAGGGGGTTCAGTGGACATTAGATGGAACCACACCTATTACAAGCCAGCGCGTTTCTGGATGGGCTAAAATTACCGATACGAATGGTGAAACCGCAAATATCGCACTACTGAATGGTAATCGCCGAAAAATTGTTTCAGTTTATGTTTTTCAAGAACAAAGTTCACAGTTCAAATCTAAATATGTCTGGATGGATGGAAAAAAGACCGACTGTATTGTCAATGCCCATAAATGGTGGCACTGGTCATTACAAGCCTCTTTTGTAAGTGAGACAAATCATTCATCAGACCTATTGAATGAAAAAATCAAAGTCTACAATCAGATATGGGATGTCTCACTGTACATTAACGATAAAAAGTGTCATACGAAAGGCCAACAGGTTACGGTTTTAGGTGTGGGATTTTTAGAGAGACATCATCCGTCACGGATTTCTTCGGCATTCCACTCTATCCCCCAGAAGGATGAGGATGAGTGTCGGTCAATCTGTCATGGTCATGAAGATTGTCATCAATGGTCCTGGACAGCACATGATTCACACTGTTATCTACATGCTACTCGCTGTCACGAGGACTCCTCTTGTGTTCATGGTACGCATCTCTTGAGAAGTACTGAAGGTCAAAAAATGAAATATCTCTCTATTTATTCAGAGACGACAGGAGTGGGAAATTCTTGGACTCGTTTACGCGCAGAACCAGTCATCCACTATCCACTAGCGAACTGTCCCAAAGTCGAGATGAATCTGGTGGACGAACGGTGGAGAGACCTTTTTGAAGAGGAGTATGTGGCCTGGAATCCGGATGCCACTGGTATTTGCAATCGTCTGTCCAAGTCATTGGTAATAATGCCCGGATATGAAACAGCTGTCTGTAGTGACGGTCCATGTACAGAGTACGAGTCCTCTGATTTTGAAAGTTGCGGTCAATGGAAACAATGGCACTTGCCAGACATGACTGAGGACTGTGAAGGTTTAAAACTGTTAAATTGGACTGCTTATTGTCATTATAAGAATTCGTTTGCGACCTCTAAACAAGGACTTATCCCATTTCTAGGTGGAATTGCGGGCAATTTTTCTGAATTGTGTAGTACGACTGATGAATATTTGTCCGAAGCAACAAGTCAGTGTCCGAATATCAATTCAGATTGGTTTCAAAATTGTTTTGAACAGTCTTCAGTCTATGAAGATTTTTGCTCAGACGAATGTTTGGATGAAATAGAGGCTTTATTTGCTGATAGGCCCGGTGACCCTGGACTCTGCAAACGTCGCAAAAAATATTTAGACCTGAACCTACCACCGGACCTGGGCTGCAACTGCAACATGAAGTCGGTAGTTGTGACCGACTTCTGCTTAATGCAAAAGGCCTATCACGACGGTAATACCATTCGAATTCCCGAACTCTACAACTCAGACTGTTCAGACTCGTGTATAAATACTTTAAAAACGACGATGAATCGAACAGATTGGCGAGAATGGTGTTTTGACCTGTCAGATGGTGCCATTCCTGGTGTGTGTTCGAAAACCATCTGTAATTGTGACGAAGACCGCAACTCAGGTGTGGCTGGCGATATCTGTGAATTAACTTGTCCTACTGGTATGTCGGCCGGCAAAGAGTTGGCCTGTTCCGGTGCAAATGGTCAGTGTTTCGCCATTAATTCTGACGAATATGGTAAAGAGATGCAGAAACAGGAAGAAGCAGGTGAAATAAGAGATGATACCTTTACGGGACCAGCGGTCCCAGACTGGATTACCGGCGAAACTCCGAATATGGCAGGACGTTGCCAATGTTCCCTCGGTTCTGGGATAGCCTGCGCTATTCCCTGTGACAATTGCAATGACGGTGTTTATGGTATAGTTATGGCTTCACAATATGGTATCTGTGACTCTTACAATGGTATTTGTCGAGCTTTTCCATCGTTTATGCGCTACAATACCGATTTTAAGGAGGACGGTAATTATGTGTCACGCGACACTACTGGGTTTGAATCTGTTCAGGGCGTCTCAAAGTGGTCCTTTCCTGAGCGTTTTCTGTTTGAATCGGTCGAGACCTTGGCACAGGCTGGTATTCAATATATGTTGGATAGAGATGGGTTAAAATCTGGGATAGGAATTCTATCCACAGACATCTCACTCGAACGGGAAACGACTATTAACAATATATTGAATGCGTTTTCGACGCTATGTGAACCGGATATCTATGATTTTCACTACCTTTCGAACGACGACAATGTAACAAAGGGTGGCCTTACTCTCATATCCGGTGTGACTCGAACATTGAAAACAACACCGATACCTAATTGGGGTAAGTGTAAACCTATCCCAATGGCTACTGATTGGGAATTGTGTTATTATAATGGTCAACTATATGGATGGGACAGTGGGACGGGGATGCCGATATATGTCATCTCTTCGGGCAATCCACCGGTCTCGACCAGTGGCATGACCTTTTCCATTGTCAATAACCACACAGCATATGCATTTGGTGGAAAAAAAGAGTTTGAATTGGTAAATACAGTGGAGACATTCAATACACTCTACAAAATCGACATTCAACGTCAACCATGGCTTCCTATCCCGGTTGTTTTTGTAGCTTGGAGCCAAATCAAAGTTATCGGGACACCACCAGTGAGTTCTATTAACGAAACACTTATCCACGCATTTTCAACCGAGTTGTTTGCTATTCAGGCTGATAACATGTATCGAATCACCCTACCTTCTCCAAGTATGCCGGTGGGTAACTGGTCGATGTATGGGTCGAACGAGTTAGGTCTTGAACCCAATGGAATCTGGGGCAATCCTACTGTTCGTCAACTCTACGTTCGTTATACTGACGGTTCAGAACATACATTTACACCGAACCGAGTGTCGCCATGGACCACGACTACTGTTGATGTTAATTATGTCGGTATGGAACTGGTACCTGGCCATTCCAGGAATCCTAATTTTACATGTCAAATCCGAGCGGACAACCACTCCATATATATGGGAGACTCGACTGTTGCAACATTCAAGAACATTGCTGAGTCAGTGACTGTTTACATAGAAGAGTGGGTGGACTTAGACCCAGCGAAAGATGCCGATATTCTGCGACGTTTCTTTAATACAATTGAATGGAGATACTACACTTCGAAGGAAGGTCTGGACAAATTGACTTATGCTAAAAAACTTGACATTGTTTCATTGATTGAACGTGTCTATATGCATCAGGGTCGGTGGAGTGTGACAACTGCTATGCAAACGAAATACAAACTATCCTCGATTTTAAAAATTTCCTCGATTTTAAAAATTCCAAGTATATTGTCCATTGAATTAAAGGAACTGCCTTCAAAAGAGTTGTCAGAGATGTTTCGTTCTGTCCCGTCTGTATTTTTTGGTGAAATTCCTCCTACAAGTCCAGAACGTCTTATCCTCGCCATCGAAGGTGAAATGTACAATAGGTCACTGGTGATTTCTGCCAATTATGACACTGATATGGCTGGATATGTGCAGGAGATAAGTATGGATGTGGCGGTCATCCAAGTTGAAGTGACGTGGACTATGAGTTCCTTGAAAATACGAATCAAAGAAAAATATGGCAACGACTATATGGAATGGTTACAGGCGGGTTCCTTTAAATCATGGAACATCATCTTACACTTGGAAGAGTTTCAATATTTCAATGGACCCAATTATAACACTTTCCATGCCAAATATGCAGCCACGACCGGATTTGCTCAATTATATGTGCTTCCAGACGCCACATCTTCCTATCATATGGCCTTGCAGACTTCTAATTTTTTACAATACTCCGCCTCTCACTGCTCACTAACAGCAGATGTTTCATGTCCGGGTCTGCTGCCCTACTTAAACTTGCCCTGTACTGGACGAGGACGATGTAATCTTGCGTGTCAGTGTACCTGTGAACCTGCGGGTTCAGTTCTTCATGGTTCTAATAATGCGATGAGAAATATGGACCCTAGTAAATCCCCATGGCGTGGTGATGGCTGTGAAAAAACATGTCCAGGATATGACGGTTATAATTTAGATTCTATCTGTTCCGCCCGAGGTTCGTGTCAATCAGATGGTTCATGCTCATGTCCACAAGGCTATACTGGAGACGCTTGCCAGTTTAAATGTCCAGTCAATAAAGAGAAACAAATCTGTTCCATACATGGTGGTTGTGGAACGTCAGCATATGAACTGGCCTCTTTCATATTCAATGACGGACAATATATGGACACATTGACTGCTGTCAACCGGAAACAGTATTCCACTTCATTGCGAAGTTTTTATGAGCGTTGTTCTAATCTGAACTTTGTAAAGCAATACGGTTCGTTCGGATTTTTTACTAAGAATGCGTATCCAGGATTTGTGGAGAAAAATGATGCTTTCTTTGCCTGTTCACAAATCAATAATAAAATCAAATTAGATTTGACACAGGAGGAAAATCGGATATATCCGTCAGGTAGATGCATTGCTGTTCGAATCACCACCATCAATTCTGGTGATAGATACGTCCCAGTGGTTTTAAGGTCGCCAGTAACGGAATATTCCAGTCTCAAATCCATGCCCATTTTTAAATGTTTGTCTTCAGAATGTTCAATTGCTGTTCATGCCGATGACGATTTAACAATAGAAGGTATTCGTACTAACTTAATATCGCCTTCTTTTGAGTTTGTGGTCGATTATGTTCATGGATTTTCTTCAGGAAGAAGAATGTACGTTGTAAATCGTCAGAATATATGGATTGACATTAAATGGAACACTACATCACTGCGAGTAGACATTGGTTCTGATATCTATGGAACGGATACTATTATTGAAAGAGAAGGGTTTATTGAAAGAATACAATGGACAATAGAACTGGATACTTTGAGTTTGAAAGTGTTCAATGCTGCTGTTTCAACGCCGGACCAGCAGCAGATATGGCTTGCTCCCGAGTATACTCAAAACTACAGAGTAATCAGAGAAGAACAAATGTCTGGATATTACTTTTTGTTGCCAGACGAAGACACTGGAGCATTAAAGACATTGGCCACATTCGCAGAAGCACAATATAGCTGTGATATGACACAGCACTGTATCGGTCTTATCCAGTGGGAAATATTCAATGTTGTCTGGGAGACTCTTTATGTATTATACACTGAAGTTGAAAATATCCACGGGTCTAACAAAATTGAAGAAACAACTCAGTCTTATACATATTTAAAAAAAATGTCCTTTGTCTATCAAGGACGGGTCACTGCACAATCATTATGTCTCGTTGTCGAACCAGGAATGTCCAAATATCCCTCAGTCAACTATACCGAACAATACAACACTCCTATTAAGGACATCGATATTAGTCTAGTTAGAGACCCTAAAACACAAGCAGTCATTATTGGCGATGGACACTGGTCCAATTGTTGGACAAAGCAAGACGGTATAGACACTAAACAACAGTGTTATGAAGCAGCCCAAAACAGTGCTTATTTTGGCTTTGCATTTTCAGACACAACAAAACTCTGCTTAGTATATTCAGGTATCCAAGACCCTACTAAAATTAAATTAGATAGATACAACAGTGAAGCTCGGCTCACATTGTTTAATCCATGCGAAAAGGACGCCTTTTGGTTTCCTTAATTTAGCATCTATAACACATATATAACACATATATTTTTTTATAATTTGTAAAAGAAATGTATTTAAGTTGCAGACTAGACAACATTAATGTGGTTAGTTTTCTTTTTATGTATTATTGCTCTACGTATTGATAGTGCGACGGCCGTTCACTGTGTCGCTGGAACATGGAAAGATTCTTCTGATAACTGCCAACTATGCCCAGAAGGATATGCCCAACAATATGACAACTCTGATGAGTGTTTAGAATGTTTAAATGGAAGATATACAGCAACAAATGGAAGTTTAACCTGTAGTGATTGTCCAGTTGGGTTTTTTGCTACGGATACAGCAAGTATTGGTTGTACCCAATGTCCATTAGGGTCATTTCAAAGTAAAGAAGGTGGTGAAGAATGCTTCAATTGTCCGGTTGGATATGCCTCCAACCTTTTCAAATCGGACAGTTGTACCCAATGTGATATCGGTCAATATGCAGCCGAACCAAGCCAGGCCTCTTGCAAAAATTGCTCGGTCGGATTCTATCAAGACGTTGGCACGTCAACAGAGTGTAAAGAATGTGCAATTGGTACGACTACGACTACTTCTGGTAACTACGTCTGCGACCAATGCACATCGAACAACTGTGCTCTGTGCTCTGGTGTGGGTCTTCAAAACGGACAGTGCACGCTGTGCTCTTCCGGTTTTTTTTCAAATAATACGGAAGATTGCATACAGTGTCCATCAGGATATATTGGCGCTCAATTGTACTCCGATATTGAAAGTATTATTGACACCGGTGCCAATATATGCATTGATTGTGGTGAAGGATACACAGTTCAAAATAATTCCTGTTCACTCTGTCCCATAGGTAAGTCATCCACCAACTATGTTTGCGAAGAGTGTACCACAGGTCGATACAGCGATTCACCCACCAACAATGTCTGCAAAGAATGTCCAGTTGGATTTAGAGGTCATGACACCACTTACTGTGCTGCATGCGCAGCTGGACGATATCAAAACACACCTGGCATGGAAAGTTGTGAATCGTGTCAATCCGGCACTAGGTCACCCATTGGTAGTGCACAGTGTCAAGATAATTGTCCTGCTCTATCTTGGACCAGCACTACCGATGGTGTATGCGAAAGTTGTGACGCTGGTAAGACTGGTCTCAGTGCTTCGGACTGTAAACTATGTACAATAGGTATGTACAAAACCGGGAAATGGGACGTGTGTGAAAATTGTCCCATTGGCTTTGCCTCAGACATAGATGCACAACATTGTTCGACCTGTCAACAAGGCACATACGCTGTCAGTGGTGTCTGTCAAGAATGTGAGAGTGGGTATTACATGCGGAACTACACCTTGACAACTCCACCAGTTTCCTGTCAAGAATGTGAAAGAGGTACCTATGCCAACGAGGAAGGACTCGCACTATGTCTTGACTGTCCCATTGGCTGGTTTCAAAATAATCCCGGACAAAATACATGTGAGGAGTGTCAGTCCGGTAGAATTGCGTCGGATGTGTCCTCAGTTGGTTGTGAAGAATGTCCATCAGGGTTTGGTCAAGACGGTAACGTCTGTACTGTGTGTGACTATAGAAAAGTAACTGTAAATGGTCAGTGTTCAGAGTGTGCAAAAGGCACTTCTTTTATCGATAACCAATGTGACCATTGTCCCATTGGATGGTACGGAGATAACGTTGATAGTTGTATGGTCTGTGAAGAAGATAAATATCAAGACCAGGTTGGTCAAATGGCATGTAAAAGTTGTCTTGACGATAAGAAAACCAATTTAGCTGGACAAGGGTCTACTTTTTGTTTGACTTGTTCTACCGATACAGCATGTCAAACCTGTTCACCAGGCACATATTTGAATGGTATTAATTGTGAAAATTGTGCTGTTGGTATGTACTCTGGAACTGGTGCCTCAAACTGTGTTGACTGTCAACCGGGATTTATTGATATTGGTCATATCAAGTGTCAACGATGTCCAACAGGCCAAGAACCGACAAGTGGTACATGTCAAAACTGTACTATTGGTCATTTCAGCACGGAAGGTATTTGTAAAGCATGTCCACTTGGCCAATACCAAAACATTAATAGTAGTGATAGTTGTAAAAGTTGTAACTATACACAGTTTACAGCGGCAACAGCGGCAACAGCGGCAACAGACTGTAAAGAGTGTGCAAGTAGATATACTATAGCTATTGATGGTATTTGTACCAACTGTCGTCTTGGGAAAATACTCAAAGAGGGCGCTTGTCAAGAGTGTGCAAGTGGGAAATACCGAAGTGGGACTGTTTCTGATTGTCAAGATTGTGCAGTTGGTAAATTCTCCTCGAATGGTAAGAGTGCCTGTCAAATGTGTGCAGTTGGAAAGTTTGCAGACGAGAAGGGCATGGCCAGTTGTAAAGAGTGTGAATCATCAACTGACGCAACCAGTTGTGCTGATTGTTTAGCCGGGAAATATGGGACTCAATGCCAAGATTGTCCAGCCGGCTATTGGTCAATGTTTGATGAAAAAGAATGCTCTTCTTGTAGCATTGGACAAGCCCAAGCCCAAGTGGGACAAAGCAGTTGCGACATTTGTCAACCGGGTAGTTTTGCTGGCGAACCTGCATCTCAAGTGTGTGAGTTATGCCCCTCTGGAAAAATACAATCTGGACAGCGAGGTGGTGCCTGTCCAAAATGTCCACGGGGAAAATTCACCCCCACATCGGGTTCTATTGAGTGTACCAACTGTCCACCTGGTACCGAAACCGCGCTCGAAGGTACATCTAGAGTTATCGGTTGTATAAATTGTGAGGCAGGTCGGTTTGAAATAGGTGGTATCTGTCAAGATTGTAAAGAAGGGTTTTATCAAGACAGTGTCAGAGAAACCAGTTGCATAAGTTGTCCGGATGGACAGATGAGTCCATCGAAATCAACCACTGAAAATGCCTGCTTTTCGAAAGATGGACTTATTTCATATGTGTTTGGTATGGTGGGAGACTCTAAAGAAGCACAACATATCACCAAAACTTGTGAAATCCGCCCCAACTTTGTGTTGTTGTGTGCTTCATGCACATGTGACGATGACAGTCGTAATGGTTTTTGGGATGGACCTATCTGTAATGAGTGTCGTCGAGGATTTGCAACCACTTCTTGTACAGCAATATGTCCAGCCTATGATGGGTTACATGACTCAACCATGTGTAATGGTAACGGATTATGTTGGTATGGGAAATTTGGTAACGGATTATGTTATTGTGGAGGCAAGGATGAGATTGATGCCACCGGCAACAAAGTCGTGGTTGACGTGCGGCTTTGTCCCAAGGGGAAAATCTGTCCAAACTATGGACTTAAGGAACAGACTGAAACAAACTATACACCATTGTACTATATTATGCGATATCGACAGTTTTCAGTATTCGTATTGCGAATGAATAAGTACACACCGGACCGAGGTCATATGTGGTTCAAAAGATTTCCACCGTCCATAGCTTATGAAAATACTTGTCTGTCGTGCACTACAGGCTATGCCAATAATATCATGACAAAGGTTGGGTTCTGGAATAATGAAGATGATTATGAATATTTTGGAGAAAAACAGCAAACAGTCAACGGATTCAATGGAGAAAATTGTCAATATGAATGTGGTCTGTGTTTACATGGTGGTCATTGCAACAATGTGCCCCACCCATTCAGATATTCCTATACCATTCTGGACACTTTCAAACAGCAGCGTACTGTTTTCGTACCGCAAACACAATGCATCTGTAGTTCCATGGTGTTTGACCCTGAAAATATGTGCTGTCCAAGTGGATTTCAACCATATATTCATTATGGCCTTCGAAAAAATCCGAATCCCTACACTAGATTTTCAACAGTTCCCTACATTACTAGTCTTACGAATCAGAAAAAAGACTATTGGATTGACAAAGACATCTGGCTCGAAACAAACACCAGCTTTACTACGCCGTACAAAGAACCGATGGACGGAAAAATATGGGTCGCCACTAATAACAACGCTTCATCTGAAGAGGACTTTGGAGAAGTGTCATACAGAGAAGCGGGTCCCTATAACAAACACCGGTTCTACGGTGTAGAACGAGATATGTGCAGAGCTTGTCCAGGTCTTTTTGGCAAAGGAGTGCGTTCAGGAACAACAACAATACCTGTTGAATCTTCAGCCGAAAGTTTTTGGTGGGATAATGCAATGGGTGCTTCTGCTAGAAAATGCAATGGTATCGGTGTCTGTGACTTTTACAACAGACCCAACGAACACGTCGTTGATTTCATGGGCGATGCTGACGAACATCCTTTGTACAAAAGAGGACGCATCTGTAATAATTTACAGATAGCTACGTATACGAAAACATATCAAGATTGTCTAAACACGGTACTGGAGCAACATCCTAACGCACAATACATTGCATTCACTGAACAATACAAAGGCGGTACTGAAGATGACATGATTAAACGTAACAAAAACGTAACATATTATGAAGACAAATCAAGCGCGATAAACATGCTAAAAATAACGGGCGAGGCTATCGCGGCCATTACCATTGATGGTGTGGACAAGTGGGCCATCGTTCAACATAAACTACCCATCCCAGACTCAGACAGTCCCTACACCATACACACACTTCAAAACATCTGCATCGTCTTCAATCAATGTGATACTTTTATAGAAGACCCGATGTTTAGCATCTTTAGTCTCAAATTCGGAAGAGGTGCTGCAAGACTAAAAACAGCGTCCTTTGACAGATTCGACACCTGCTTCACTTACACCAAGGACACTAATGTCAAAACAATAGGGTTGTATGTCACCATCGACTACGCCCAGGGCGACGACCCATTTTTAGGTGGTCTATGTCCAAAAGGTCATTTTTGTACACAATACAACAACATTGGTTACAAAGAAGCGTGTCCAGCTGGTTATTATCAACCGGACCAAGGTCAACACAGAACTGAAATTGACACTCAATGTAGTCAAATGGATATAAACAAGAAAGGATGTCAATCAAACGACGCAACCATCCATCCAAACGACTATATTGACCAAGTTTGTATTCGATGTCAGAGAAATTCGTTTGCACCTATCGGCTCCGCCAAATGCATTCAATGTCCCGACGGCAAGGTCAAAAAAATCTCGGGTGAGTTTAACATCGATACTAAAATGTTGAATTTTCCAACACGTAGTGGACCTGCACGATGGTATTACATGAAAGACGAAACAGGAAACATGTTGTCTGACTGTGGCACCATGCCACATGGTATAATCCACATGCCAAAGTTGAACAAAGAGATGAGCTATGCTCTAGTAGATTTTTTACCGGTAGTAGCATGTCCATTCGGCTATTCATCAAATCCAGGACAGTTTATCATTGACATTGGTGAAGATAAACCCATAAATCTTTTGACAAATTTAATGATACAAACATTAGAATATGCAGATACACATATCGCCGTCGCACCGTACGTTCATTTCGGAAAATTTAAACAATATACATTTTCACAGAACTGTAACAGTAAGAGATGGCGAAGTATCAAGACATTAAAGGAATGTGAAAGAGTTGCACAATGGAAAAGCTTACCACCGCCTATTCGAAGAACAAACAACAACATATATGGATGTTGGAAACACGCAACAAGACCAAATACACTATTTCACAATTTTGTCAGTCACAATTTTGACAGCCAAACATGTCTCAACAACATTACATCAGTTACATATGCATGTAATTCAGGGGACCATATATTTGCAGAAGCACCGTTTGTTGCGGCGCAATGTTTCAAGTGTCCAGGAAATTCTATATCAGGACCGGCTTCTACAAGCTGCACCACCTGTTTTGCTAACCAAATGAAATTATATTCCAAATTAGTCATTCAAAAATTAGCAGAGTCGTCAGTACTAGCCATGACCATTCCTGGAAACCCGTCGAAAGGCTGGATTCGTGCTTACAACGTTTACGACGACTACATAGCTCAACAAAATATTGACATGAAAGTGAGGTTAGATATTCTAAATATTGACATGGAGCACCATCCATCATACGGATACCCCGTTACAGAAGTGTTTGATGCTAAAGCCAACGAAATATTGACGAAAGAGGACTGTTACATCGCCTGTCAAAGTAGTTACGACAGAGACCAGTTAGAAGGAATCGGATGGTCAATTGATAAGAAAAAATGTGCCTGTTCACTACAGTCAAGTAACAAATGGTTATCGTCAAAACAGGAATGCCCTTCTGACAGTTATGTTTATAAAGGAGGGACCACTTCGAATGTTGATAATGTTGATAATGGTGTTTTGACAGATACAACAATTGGTTTTACAAGTGGTGACATTGGTGATGTTGCACAATGTCCATATGGCAAACCATGTAATTGTTACAGCTGTGTATTAAATGATTGCAGACCTACAATTAAAACTATCCCCACATTGATAGTAAATATTGCAAAGACATCAGAACTTGAAATTGGCGACTTCGGATGTGTTATTAACGCCGTACAACAAATGAAGCCGCAAACATTAACAGAATGTAAAGATAAATGTTTTAAATCCAAAGGATGTAAAGCTATACAACATTTTTCACTGACTCCAGAAGCTGCCAAGTGTTGCTTGGTAAAAGGTTGGGACACCAAAGCAAAATGGGAACAAGTTGAATATAAAAGTGATGGTTTCTTGTTTTTTATCTTGGAAAAACCAGTAGTTAGGCAAATACTATCAGTCCATCCTCAGTATGATACATCAAACGTTATAGGAAATTGGTACGGTCTAAGATATGAAAGCGATGGAGGACAGCCTATTGTCGCGAATACCCTGGCAGTTGATTCACCTAACATAGTGGCCGATACCACACTCGAAATACTAGACACAGGCACTTCATGTGGAGTAGAAATGAAAGCAAAAAATAATAACAGTTTTTATTCGAGTTTTGAGTTTACATGTCCAGATGCTTGTTCTGGCTTTACATTGAACAGTAATGCGTCTTTCTGGTACACTGAAAACGGCGAGAGCAATGATAAAATTCCTCATATCTCAAATTCGGTGACGGTTGGACATTCAACAAGTGATGTGACTTGGGTGGATGCCGATTGTGTAAAAAAAACGGTCTTGGTACCAAAACCAAGACCGGAAAACTTGGAACAAGCGGCATGGGCAATAAATTTAATATTACCCACTGAAACGTTGACCTATTCCGATGACGTAGCTTTATCTGGAAAAATGACTACCAAAATATGGGGTAGTTATTCCGATTATACACCAAACATTATATTTGGACAGTATGCAGCGAATGGTCACTGGCACGAAACTGTTAATCTTAGTCCTGTTCTTGAGGAAACTCCAAACTACACTGGTGATTGTTCAACGGAATCGATGACGTGGAATGAATGTAAAAACGAGTGTGATTCTGTTCCAAAGTGTGTGATGTTTCTCTTTCGAAATAGTTGTGATGGCTCACCCAATTGTGATGCGACTGGTTGGTGCTGCCTGAATACCAAATCCATAAAACCTTTGATTTTTTTCAAAGGTCCTTTTATCCCATATTATGGTTCGACAAGTTCGCCAGATTGGACGATTGGTTGGTCAACTTCATGGTCTGAAGATTCTGAAGACTATTCATGGTACAAAGTCTCTGGCAAGACTTATGAAATTACTGCCTCTGAAAAAACGTGGCCTCCATGGGATTACTCTGGATTACCACTGTGTAAAAGCTGTCAGAGAGGTCAATCTTCCGGTGATGGTGGTTGTAAAAGTTGTATGGTTGGTACATATTCTGACGTTGGAGGGTTACAGTCATGCAAAGCCTGTGAAGTGGGACAATTTACTAATGCAATTGGTAGTACGGCGTGTCAACCTTGTAAGGTGGGATTCATGCAAGATTCCATGAGCCAAGAAAGCTGTGGATTTTGCGCAGAAGGAAGATATGCAGACGAAGAAGGTGCCACATCTTGTAAGGGATGCAGCACTGGTCAATTTAAGGAAGATGCGACTAATTCACCCTGTGAAAACTGTGCTGTTGGTCAATATAACGACCAAGAAGGTGCCACATCTTGTAAACCGTGTTCTACACGTCGGTATATGGATACAACAGGTGCGTCATCATGTAAGACATGTCGAGTTGGTCGGTATATGGATACAACAGGTGCGTCATCATGTAAGACATGTCGAGCGGGTAAATATCAATCAGCGACAGGTCAAGAAACTTGCACTAGTTGTACTGTGGGTAGATTTTTGAATAAAATTGCATCATCAACGCCATGTAAGGGATGTGAATGGGGTAAATATCAAAAATATACTGGCCAAACTTCATGCAGAGACTGTAGTGGTGGGAGAGTGTGTTCACAGACTTCATCAGGAACCAAGTGCCCAGCGACAACTTATCTGCCTGCAAAACAATATGGTCCGTGTAAGTCGTGCCCGGTTGACCATAAATCATTGAATTCAAGATTCGGTTGTACTTGGTGTCCAACCGGTAGAACTACTAAAGGTGTTAGTGGTGGCACTTGTCAACCGTGTCCATTAATAGGGTGGCATAATGGATATAACACGCTAGCAAGTAGTAAATCTTTCAGTATACGACAAGGAGCGGACTATAACTCGTGTCCATGGGGTGGTACACCACCTCATAGTTGTACTGGTGGGAAGGGTCGGTATTCATTGTCAACCTGGATTGTATCTTTGAAGGCGCAAACTGTTTATTTTAAAGTTAAAGATGTTGATGATTGGGTCGCTGTTCAATATCGTTTTGCAAGTGGAGCTAGTGCTGGACGTTGGACTAATACATTGCGTCAATCCAGAACTATTCATTGGGAACTATCAAAGGGTCAGATGGTTCAAATTGAATATACCTGCGACAATTACTATGGTCCTTCGAACTGTGAGTTTGAGACTATAGGAGCTGTTAAATTCTTTAAAACTAAACCTGTAACGCCGTACTGTGCAGGAATAAAATAATTACAAATCTACAAATTTACGTTTTTTACTTTCTACAAATCCCACTCGCTCTTCTTCGTGACGAGCCCAGTCTATTATTCGTGAATCTTTGATATCGGCTTCGTGACTTTCTTGCCATTGGTACGTGTCTGATTGTCGTTCCATCCAAATCACCCGACGTTCATCAACTACCAAATCAATCATGCGGGGCCTAGAACCCCGCACCATATATTTAACACCACAAGCATTACATAATGACCCCGTACCACAGGGTCCTGGCCTCCATGTACAGGAGATATGAGCGCGACATCGTGTACAGGGTAATTTAGTTCGTGACATTGAACCTTTTGAGTGAGATTTTTCATTATAAAAAGATTGTATAATCATACCTACAATTTCATCAACAAGCATTTTTATGTATAATTATTAATGTGGTAGTTTAAAAAACACCTATTCTCTAATTACGACAAACAATTTTATGGATTTCACTGGCCTCAGGGCAGTGTTCCGTCATCGCTTTGATGAAATTCAGACGCAGTGTGGTCTCTGATGTTTTTGCCGTCTCGCGGGCGATAGCGTCACGCGTTGCAATGATTTTCGCTTGTATAGCACGGAATTTAGAGGCACGGGCTTCGGTTTCAGGTGTCCGTCTGCGTCGAACTGGTTCAGAAAAGCCTCTTGAAGCCCTATTTTTGCTGCTTTGTTCTTTACTACGAACTTCAAAATTTGGGGACAGTATTGTTTTTAAAAGTGTACCATTCTTGAAAAACTCAGCAACTATTATGAAATTAGGCCAGTCAACCCCAGCAGCTTTGCTGAAGACACGACTCAGGCTCCAGCGACGCTTTTGAAACACCACATGACCCAATTGTAAATCACTAGGTCGAAGCCAACATTGGTGATTTCCTACCGGATGTTGAGTTGCCAGTTCACTACTTGTGGCGCGTAATACTTTCGAAAGAAATTTTGGGACTTGTACTGTCGTATGTGCCGCAAAAGGTACATCATGGTCTAGAAACAGAGACAAACGGACAATGTCAGCATTTTTCAGGTCGTTCTCAGGGAGTTCAATGGTTGTATGTTCTCCCAACACCGTAGAATCACGCCAATTAACCCATCCATTTTCATTTAGACCAAAAAATTTCAGACCAATAGTAGTATCCAAAGACTTGCGGTAGGATAACGTGCTAATATCGCCAGGAGGTGATATAGGGTCGTCCAACAGAGACATAAGTCCCATGATAACGTCAGAGTCAGAATCAGAGTCAGACATGTTGTTTAAGGTTTTGAATATGTGTTAATAATAAAATAGATTATTCTTAAGATTATGTGGATATTTAGAGTTTTTTAAATGTAGAAAAATCATTGACTAAAAACTGTTGTCAAGCCTAGTATATTCATCCAGAAATTGGACCCGCTCCCACTTGTTCCGCCCTTTGGATACTTTTTTCTAATAGTTTTTTGTATTTCTTTCTTAGTGTTCCTATTTTAAAAATTTGTTTTTCAGGTCGCTCCACAACCCCTCAGATTCTTCAAATGGTCGCACTTCTTTATAATCTTCCAAGTGGTCGCGTTTAGGTACTGCTGCTTGTCCTGACCATTGTAACATGGGATGTTGTGGTATATAGTCGGAAACTTCAGAGACCAATTCATTTTCAACGATATTTGATTCCTTTTTAATGAATGACATTTAAAATAAAAAGACCATGTATATACCATCAAAAAATAAAAATATCTCTAATTCTTCAAATATTTGAACACAATTCTAAAAGTTTTTCATTTTTGATGGTATATAAAGATTTCTTTCTAAAATAGATATGAGTACTATACTAGTAACCTATAATGCTATAACCTATAATGCTATAAACTCTGACCCAACAGAGTACGAAATAAACAAATCATATCGTATCGACGAACAATTTAACTCTGATGATATAGTATTGTGGTTCAAATCGTCTCTATCTAACCCGGGAAAATGTTCTGTTGTTTACTGGGGTCCTAAACAGTATATTAATCCTGGCAGTTCTAATCCTCGAAAGTTGGTAGAACACTTGAAGGACGTACCGTCCTCCAGGTATGATTATATGAAAGCTGCTTCTTCTGTGGACAACACATATGCAGCAGAGAAGGTCGAAAACGGTAGTTTGAAGTATACAAAGCTAACTGTGGTGAAAAACCCATCAAACTTCTTTAACAAAGGCACTGTACAGTTTCAAGTAGCCAGCCCCGCCGCTCACGAAAATCGAAAAAGGGAAAGACTCCACTTTTAATGGGACTATAATCTTCTCCAGTGGAAAACTTAGATAAAAACTCTTATTCTTCAAACATTTGAGACAAAAAAATAATAAAAATATCTCTATTCTTCAAACATTTGAAACTTCAATGAATTGAACATTTGAGACAAAAAAATAATAAAAATATCTCTATTCTTCAAACAGTTGGACTTTCAATGAATTGAACATTTGAGACAAAAAAATAATAAAAATATCTCTATTCTTCAAACATTTGAAACTTCAATGAATTGAACATTTGAGACAAAAAAATAATAAAAATATCTCTATTCTTCAAACATTTGAAACTTCAAACATTTGAACATTTGAGACAAAAAAATAATAAAAATATCTCTATTCTTCAAACTTTTGAAACTTCAATGAATTGGAGAATTTTTAGAAAAAATCAGGGGAAAAAACTCTAATTCTTCAAACAGTTGGACTTTCAATTCATTGAACATTTGAGACAAAAAAATAATAAAAATATCTCTAATTCTTCAAACATTTGGACTTTCAATGAATTGAACATTTGAGACAAAAAAATAATAAAAATATCTTCTATTCTTCAAACATTTGAAACTTCAATGAATTGAACATTTGAGACAAAAAAATAATAAAAATATCTTCTATTCTTCAAACATTTGAAACTTCAATGAATTGAACATTTATGACAAAAAAAATAATAAAACCTCTATTCTTCAAACATTTGAACTTTCAATGAATTGAACATTTAGAGAAAAATAATAAAAAAATATCTTCTATTCTTCAAACATTTGAACTTTCAATGAATTGAACATTTAGAGAAAAATAATAAAAAAATATCTTCTATTCTTCAAACATTTGAACTTTCAATTCATTGAACATTTATGACAAAAAAATATAAAAAATATCTTCTATTCTTCAAACATTTGGACTTTCAATTCATTGAACATTTAGAGAAAAATAATAAAAAAATATCTTCTATTCTTCAAACAGTTGGACTTTCAATTCATTGAACATTTAGAGAAAAATAATAAAAAAATATCTTCTATTCTTCAAACATTTGGACTTTCAATTCATTGAACATTTAGAGAAAAATATCTTCTATTCTTCAAACATTTGGACTTTCAATGAATTGAACATTTAGAGAAAAATAATAAAAAAATATCTTCTATTCTTCAAACATTTGGACTTTCAATTCATTGAACATTTAGAGAAAAATATCTTCTATTCTTCAAACATTTGGAAAAGTCTAAATATTCACATAATCTTAAGAATATTCTATTTAATTATTAACACATATTCAAAACATTAAACAACATGTCTGACTCTGATTCTGATGAATGGGAAGATGTCTCTGACTCTGTTTCGGTTCCACTATCGGTCTCAAAAACGATAGAGAACGTCGAACTACCACGTTTTGGCCGTGTTGACCGCGAATCACTATCCGAAACCCTCCCGATGGTAAATGTGGTAATTGAGAATGGTGTAACTAAAATTCTTCGCTGTGAACCTGCTGCGAAGAAATATCCTGGCCTTCAGCTTTCTCCCTATTTCCAGAACTCTGATGCGGTCCTATTGTCTATACACCTTCACAATGCAACGGAGGATGTGATTTCAATGCGTGTACCAGATTTTAAGACGACGGGTCTTGATATAATTCGACGCAATGGCAGTGTTTTTATTAAACAACCTAAATTGGCTTCGTTGCACTTTAAAAAGAAATGTCAAGATAAAAAAACCGGTCAGGACATTGCTTTTGAACTTGGGAAGGGATTTTTATCACATACGGGTGGTATTGACGCCCAGTTTATGATGGTAATGATACCATTTAACAATGGTAGACTTGAGGTCGAAAGAGCTTCTCGTACTTGTAAATTTTATGTGTATAGCAAACGTCAATCTCGATACATGCCTAAAAAACGTAAAAGACATAAAAAAAATACGGAAATCTTGAAATTAGAGACTAACATCCGTGAAGCTGCTATTACTCTTTCGTCTTTGGAGCAGGACTTGGTTAAAATTCGTTATTCAAATCAGACACTAGAGAATGCTGTTTGCTTAATACGTCAACACACCTCTCGATTACCGGACGGACCTGTTAAGATAGCATTGGTCCATGCTACCCGTCGTTCTGCGTGCGAAGAAGTGGCTTGTTTATAATGAATTGAGATATATTCGAGGTTCCCGACCGGAGGTTAACCACGTTTGCCACATGATGACTCGTGCCAGAGTATCTACTAGTGCGATAAGTAGCCAGACATCTACTCTTGTAACAGCAACTAAAATATTTAAAATTGTACCTAACCATCTATAAAAATTATAACAGGCTAATATAAATATATCTTCGTTTGTTAACGGTTGTTGTCTAATGTGTTTTCTTTCAATGTCTCTGCCTGTTGTTTCTTCAATGTAGACTTGTGAAGCCTGATATAGGACGAGTAATCCGACAAAGACTAGCCACGACCTCCATGTTGAGATAATAATGGAACCAACCTGAAACGGTGGTCCCCAATGGTAAAAATCAGACCAAGCGTCTTCGGCCCAAATAACGGCCATAGATACAATAGTCAACAGTAAGGAAAAAACCACTAAAGAAATGGCCATTTCTTTGAAAACAATATTCTTGTATAAATAGTGCATATACCTTTCTTGTTAATGCATGGCGATACAATATTCAAGCTAACCAATTTGCTTGAGATTTGGTTAGGAACACACTTATTGTTGAAAGGTCTCCAGCAAATGTCCGGCTCCAACTACATACCACCAGAAATACCATCTGGCTGGGTTATGGGTATGGTCTGGATTGCCTTTGGCATGGTAGTGGGATTGATATGGATTTCATTCGTGTTGGCGATGCTACTGGAACAAAAAATGAACGGAAAGTCTCGTTTTACAGCAACGAAAATGGTGACTATTTCCTTCGTGCTGATATTTAGTGCTATTTCAGCCTCTGTAGGTACATACCTAACCTATAAACATCCATATAGGTTAGGACCGTGTGATTGTACAGCGACGGAATGGGGTTTGTCCTGTCTCCCGTGTGATTGTGGTCTACATGGCGTCTGTGATTCGGGCCAATATGGTTCGGGTCGATGTTCTTGTGATGTGGGATTTGCCGGAGACTCTTGTGAGACCTGCGACGCCCACCACAAGCCAGTCGGTTCTTGTGACCTGTGTAAGATTGGTTTTGCCGGACTCAAATGTGAATATTGTGACGTTGGCTATTCCCATGAAAATTGTGACGTTTGTGCGGATGGGTGGCAGCCATGGAGTCATAATTCCTCCATCTTTCCTTTTGTCACGTCTAAAGACCCTGGCGATAGTGGACGACATATCTGTGACGAGTGCAAACCTAATTATTGGGGCTATTATTGTAAAAATTGTCCAATTGGCAACGACGTTCCGAAAATTACATTGACGAAAAATTTCCCGATTCAAAACGGAACACGCGTGAAGCACAAAGGAAAGAGAGGCGTCGTTTTATCGATGCAAGTCCAAAAAAACAGTAAATGGGCTACTAGTTATGACTACAACATCGCTAATCAACTGGTTTTACAACAGACACGCGTTATCGTCCAATACGATAGTGACAAATCTCGCTCCAAAGAATGGATAATACTGGATGATTTAGAAGGAGTACAGTGTAATAATCGTGGAACATGTGTTGATGATAAGAGCCACCAACAAAGAAATCCTGACTGGGACAAGACCTGTACATTCTCTCCTGCTCTTCAAGAATGTAGTATAGACAAAGACTGTCTTATTTCTGAAAATTGTAAGGGGGTTTGCAAAGGTCTGGACATGCCCATCAATGCCATTTGGTCAGCTACAATGGACAACGCTTTGTGTTCGTCAGATGAAGATTGCTACAAGCCGGTATATGGCGACGGTGAAGTTATTCAAGACTACAAAGGTGGCAGATGTGTGAATCGAGGTTGTTGTACTGAATCTTTCCACGGTGACGGGCACTGTGACTGTGACCCTTCTTTTTTTGGTCCTCCATTGGAAAATGGCCAACAACCCTCAAAGAAATCACCAGCATGTGATTTTTGTCCAGGCTATGACTGGATAACTGAAAATCCCACTACTATCTGTTCTGGTGGGAAAGGCACCTGTACACCGTCTATGAGTCGTACTAATGATTACGTTGACATGCGCTGTACATGTGGGACTAATATATTTACAGACCAAGATGGCATCACATATCCCGACAAAATAATCGCTTGGTCAGGAGACTTGTGCGAATGCGGTGATTGGAACGAAGATTCACGATGTGACATTTGTGCCTCAGGGTATTGGGGTGATAAATGTGCGACCTGTCCCGGAGGACCGGGTCTACAGTCCTGTGGTGGCTTGGAAAAGGGACAGTGTAATTCAGGACGGTATGGTGATGGGTCTTGCAACTGTAAGTTAGGAATCGACTCCTCGTGGATGTTAGCGCCCTTTGTCAAAAGATATACTGCGGAAACGGTGGGCTATAACAAAGCACAGTCAAACTGGACCTGTACAGAATGCGCGCCTAATTTTTGGGGCGATAAATGCGAAAGATGTCCAGGCACAAAGGCTATCAAAATGTCTGAAATTGATGACATCAAACAACCTATCGGTTCTTTTAAATTAGGACCTGGACAATCTTCGACAACGCCAGAGCCTTTATGTAACAGAGGTCACTGTTCTCTCGCCTGCAATCGTGGTGGTTGGTGCGATTGGGGAAGACAAGGTACTGGTAAATGTACATGTTGGTCCAATAAAAGACTCAACAGTGCTACATGGTCCCCTTTTGACAATGTCTGCATCGGCAATAATACAGCATTAGAAGATTGTCCGTCATATGGATATTGTTCAGGAGGGTCTTCATCACGAACTGTCTCTACTAAATGTGGGCCAGAATCAGAATGGGTCGGCGACAAGAAAAATATGAATATTCCGGGTCTAAACTGGTCCCCTTATGATGATTGGAAGGCGACAGAGAGTGGAAAACGCAGCTCTTTTAGATACAACGAAGAATGTAGCGATATTGGAGAAGGAATATGTTATAAATGGATGCCAATCGATTTTCGACCTACAAACGACTTAATGACTTGCATCAAATAAATCCGATTTTATATTGGACGATGACATATAAGAACCCGGTTGTTTTGATTGAAATGACTACAATACTAAATAAGATTGATGTCCAACAACGCTTTGCGAAACGTCAAAAAAATGAATACAATGTCTTTTCCATGAACATTGTAGATGCACAAACCGTTACTAAGTGGGTGGGTGTGGAAAAGCCGGAATTTGTACTTATGGACCCTGAGTCGTATGATTTTTTGCTAAACAAGAGGATTGAATGGATTTTTGACGAAGAAAAAACCTTAATGGCTTGTAAAATCATAGAATCATAACTGTATTTTTTTTATTTCAATGTTATATGTACTAATAAAGGATTGTATGGACGATAACTCAGTTGGCATCTGTTCGAAACGAGGCCAGAGTGTCGCTACTGTGTTATTCTGATTGTAATATTCCATGACAATGTCTGGATTAAACAGTAGCGGTATATGATGGAGCTCATACAATATTAATAAGTGTTTGTGATGCGACTGGTCAAAGATGGTAAAGATGTCGCCACGCTGACCGAAAGAGATGGCGCTGGACCGTCGTTTACGATGACCAAACGCCCATAAATCGTATCCGTCATTGTTAAACATTCTCTCGAATTTCCGAACATGTTCAGTCCCTACAAATGCTATCATTGTGTTGGTATGAACCATAATAAAGTGGTAATAAAAACTGTATAACCAAACTACAAATGCCAATAGTAATAAACAATCCCGCATTGAAAACTATTGCACTTTTTTATAGCATTGTTTTCAGCTGTCCTGGATTCGAATCATCTCCAACACTTGAGAGGAGATTGGCTCTTTTATAAAAAAGGAGATGTACTTTTCAAGTTCCACTTCTTCTGCAAACTGACATGACGCCCGCACCTCTAATATATGTAGAATGTGACTAACAATATGAGTCTTGAAGTCGTGTGGGTCATGGAAATGTCGCCCACATGCACCACATGTCTTGCAGTGTTCGAAGACTGGATTTGTTTGCATTTGGTTTAGAAAGGTCCTTAAACATAAGGACCTTTCTAAACCTGAGTATAACCGGTCTCTTGTCTTTTGAAATGTTGGTCCGGTTAAATGTGGGTGGTACTGTTTTTATAACAACTGACGATACTATACTTAGTCGTGGTCCATCAATGTTGTCGGTACTCATTCGACATGACAATCCTGCTCAAAAAATAGAGGGAATTATGTTTATTGACAGAGACCCTCTTATTTTTCGCTGGGTGTTAAATTATCTACGAGGTTCTAACATTTTACCGCTGCGAGACACTCCTGAATTATGGCAGTTGAAAGAGGAGGCTGAATATTTTGCCATTGATGCATTGTCCCTGCGAATACAACATGCATTGTGTCCCAGTTTTAAGAAAGAGGATAATGTGATGGTACGAGGTACTAAATTCACTGTGGCCAGTACCGACCAGAAAGGATATGTCATGACACGGCTCGGCATACAATATAAGATTGACGCTTCAGAAACTGTAGAACATGCCCAAGTGGCAGTAAAAGACAACATAATGGTCTGGGACAAAATTTCTGGAAAACGCATGCCGGGTCTCTGTCTGAACATCCACAATAAACTGTGTACTGTACAATTCAAACACATCAAAACACCAACTCAGTGTCCGATATTAGGCATACGTTTTTAATCAAAGAAGGTTTAAAAGAATACGTATATAAGGAAGTTTCTGACGTTTAAAAATGAAACGTTTTATCGGCGGTTGTATTTTGATGACTAATATTGCAGTCAATTATGCTGCTTTATCGAAAGAGGAGGGTTGTTGGCCTTCTAATTTACAAGGAGAGACCAGCAAATTGTCGGGCTGTGTGAATGCTCAATTGAAAGGGGATGTCTCTGGATTAGTAGGACGTTTACATCCACGGTTGACCGGTGATGTCTCTGGAATAACAGGAGATATTTCTCAGATTTCAGGACAGGTCCTTTCTGACTTAATTGGTGATGTTTCTAATCTCTCTGGCGACATCTCTGAAATTACTGGTAAATTGTCCCGGGAAATCGTGGGAAATATTGATGCAGTTACTGGCGACATCACTGGGCTTCGTGGTGATATGACTGGACTCCATGGAGATATCTTTCGTGTGCATGGGGATGCTTCCCGTCTTTCTGGTGAAATTAACCTGGTCCATGGTGACATTACCCTGGTCCATGGTGACATTACTGGAATTAAGGGGGATGTCTTTGGAGTGACGGGGGATGTGACATTGTTGACGGGGGATGTCACAGAAGTAACGGGAGATGTCTCAGGGAGAAAAAGCATAGACTAACCTTCAAATTGTAGTATAAAATGTTAATAGCAACTAATAAAAATGTCTTCGTTTTTTGGAAAGGTAACTAAATTTGCGTTAAATGTACAAAATAGTAAGACTCTGCAACAGGCCGCAGTGATTTATCGTTCTAATAAAACGAGTCAAGTCTCAGTCCAAGATTCCATTTACGTTCTGGTCTCGTCTCAAACTTATGAATCGGTCCGATGTCGCAAAATTGGCGAGTACAAACTAGTTTATGAAACTGAAGAAACAGTTGTTTATCAGGCGAAGACCCATCTTATTATTGGGTTTCGAGGCAGTAAGACTGAGTCCGATTTTTTAGACTCTGATACCAGCCTGGTAAGAGGTGAATTGGCTAAGACTGTACGTTTCAAAAGAACGTGGGAGGAATGTCGTCCCTATTTAGGTTCTGAAAAAAAAATAACGTTTACGGGCCATTCACTGGGTGGTTCTCTCTCTGTGTGTTTTGTTGCTGCACAACAGGGCGATGCTGTTATTTTTAATGCGGGATATCCACCTCAAGGTTGGACGGTGTCTGAGGAAGAGTTTCGTCGATATCCTATTCATTCTTATACTACTGACAAAGATGTGGTGTCTTTATATGGTATCGGCAAGTACCAGGAAAATACTATTCTTCGTACAGATGTAAAAATGACTCCGTTGGAAGCGCACAGCCTTGCCATATTTAAATATTCTTCAATTTCAAATATATAAAAGGTCGGTATATAAAGGCATGGGATTATTCCAATCATGGGATATTTACCTGAAGTTGTTCGAATTATTGCTGCGCATATGAATGGACCCACTGGTGGAAAAGCCATTGGTACTGGGTTTTTTTTAGCGGTTGATGGTGTTAATGTCCACGAAGAGGGTCTACTTTTAACAAATGCGCATGTTGTAACGAACTCACCGGTGGTCAAAATTATGACTACCTATATTGAACATCAGGCATTGCCTGTGACAGTTGTTGCGGTTTGCCATGACCGAGATTTGGCACTGTTAAAGGTGGAGCCACAAGTCCATCAATTTTTAAAACGCATCTTGTTTAGCAGATATAATTTGGACCATATCCCGGCGCTGCTGTTTGCCAATTCAGACACTTTGCGAACAGGTGCCGAACTCCACGCTGTTGGTCATCCTTTAGGATTGATTGACCAACAATTTACCTCTGGTAAATACCAGGGCTGTGTACATTTAAACAACGAAATACGGGGCTTGTCTGGGGCTCTCATCAATGGTGGTAATTCGGGTGGACCTTTGATGCAGTCTGTTAAATATAAAACGCAACAGTCTGTCGAAGGTCTCCATTATTTTATACCATCGCGCTACAAAGTCATTGGTATTAATACATTTAAACTCACTGGTGATAATGTCGATGGAGAAAATGGATTTATCCATTCCAACACTGTCAAAACAGTCTTACCAACCTTAATGCGTCCACTCCAAAAACGTTATGAACGAGAAAAAAAAATGATGACAATGTTAAAAACCATGTCTGTACAGGCCAAAAACCCAGGGGCTGCCGCGGCAGTGATGGACCATTTATCGACAAAAGAGTGTCAAGTGTTGACCAACTCTAGTATTGAAGCGGCTTGGACGGAACATGCACTCGGAGGAATTTCTGGAGGTCAGCCTCGTACCTTTTCTTCGTGGATGAAAAGACATGTGTTTGCTCCAAACACGAAACACATGCATAGAGGAGGTCCAGAACTACTGTCTAAAGTATTGACTTTTGCCAAAGACTGTGATTGGCAAGGGCTCTCAGAGTGGAAAGGAAATAAACAGTGGGGCAGCGTCAGAACAGGTCTGACCGATGTGTCAATCCCAGAAACCAGACCTGCTATGATTCGCATCTTACCACCACCAGCAGCACACGTCCACTCTCCTCATATCGGTATTGTTTCCCAACCTATTTATACGTCGGACCTACTGGTCCACTATGACTGTCCAAAGACCAGAGATACTGGATGGGTAGCCAAAGGTGGCATCCTCGTCAACGATATCGAACCCAACTCACTTTTCAAACTGGCGGGAGGTCAAAAAGACGATATCGTCTTCAAATTTGAAAATTCACAGGAAATAGCAGAACTTACACCAGGAGGTACCTGGTATTCTAAAAAAAGAGACTTACCTATGTCACTCACCGATTTGTGCAATGACACTCCCATCGATGCCAACATTAAACTACACATTCTTCGAAAAGGACAAGGCATTGTTCATGTCTCCTTTGTCAATAGGGAACCCACCTACAAAGAATTGGCTGATGTCAGAAATATCTACGCATTCTGTGACGAAGGACGATTTGAACAACAGCAAAAGGTTCAAGTACAAGGCATCGTTTTTGCACCATTAAGAGTGCATCATGTTGGAATGTTCAAATTGTTGGATTATATGGCACCGGACAAACGATTTAATTTTAAAATTGTCGTTGAAAACGTCTCTCCAGAATCAACGGCCTATGCCACTGACGCCGTTCATCCAGGGTCTATTGTTACACACATCAATGACGAACCGGTTGCACAATCATGGACAGCATTTCAAGAACAAGTGAAATATCCACACAAAGAAACCGGATGCTGGGTGTTAGATACCGAATACAACGGAAACAAAAGTAAATATGCTATATTAGCCAGAAAAATTCAAACTAAATAACTCTTTTTTTTTTAATAAAAAATCACTATTTACATATGCTATGTCCGACAATCGATGAGTGACTTTGTAGGTAAAAAAAAGACCACAAGTAAAAAGAGCGCCGGTCCAAAAAAGGCAAACAAGAAGTTAGTCATTCGCTGTCTCCTACATCGACTGGAACAGACACCATCGCCCATAAATACGCCTCCGTCGATTGAAAGAAGAGTCAAAACAAAGCGTCAACTTGTTACAGGTAAAGATATATTTAATAGACCTATAGAGACATAACTTTTTTAACTATTGATAAATGGATTAATTGTATTTCTTTTTGGTGGACGTCTTTTAAAGGAAAACATCGGTGGAGGTGTTCCTACGACATACAGTGCATCTTTACACTGTGTTCGAGCTGCATGTATATCAAACGAAGTGGTCTTTTCCGAACAGACTATAATACCCGCCATTGGTCGAACATCGTGAAACGAGCGAATATTGACAACAGAGCTATCTTTTTTCTTTTCTACTGTTGTGTGCTCTTCAAATAATAAAGTGCGTGCATCTTCATTCTGCGGACGAACTGTGCGGATACGATAGGGTTTGGTCAGTTGAAGACGATTCAACTGTATTGATACGTCAGAATTAGAAAAACATTGTATAACCCCATACTGTTTTAAGAGTGGTTCGATTTCGGGCATTGTCTCTAAAAAATACAACGCCTCTGCTCCTGCATGTACACACAATTGACAGTCAAAACGGTTGGAGTCACACATATCACGAAAAAGTTGACCTCTGCCCCGCGGATACTGGTCCAAACGACCGATAAATGTATAGTTTTCATTGGACCATTTAAAAATGTCCATTATTTCTTCAATGCTCCATAAATGAGCATATGCAATGAAAAGATGAGGATTGTTCATGGTCAATTGTCGAACGTTGGAGACGCCTAATGCTTTGTACGATTTGGGATTAGCCGTCATCATGCACAATTGTCCTTTGGAGACTGTAGACTGCCACTTGTAGGCATCATTAGTGTTTCGTACCAGGACAATGGCATCTTCAGGAATTTTGCTTTGACTAGGGTCACCCTGCATGAGGGTGGTATTGTCTGGACGGAGATGGGTGGCGATTTGACGACTACAGTTAATGTCATGGATATCAGCCCATTTGTTTTGGTATTTCTCAACACCAGCAACGTCAGTTGGTTGTTTTTTTGAAGCTGTATCGTACCGAGTAGAGCACTGCCATTCAATGAGATGTTCTAACACTGTCCATTCTAAACTTTTAGGCAATTCACCCATTTGTATCAGTGCCCGATTAATGACTTTTACGGCTTCTTCGCGGTTGTACATTGTATTTTTCAGACAGAGGGGGTCGCCTCGTCTACAGAGACAGGTTGCGTCAGAGACGACTTTTGAAAAAGAATCGTTGATGTTGAGCGGCATGTTGTAGATATTGTAGACTACGGCCAGTGTCCATAAAGCTAGAGACTCTCTGCTTTTCTGAGCTAGTATCTGATACAACTCTCTTTTTTTTTTCGACATTTTTTTCGAAATTTGTTGAAGAATAGGTCGCCCACGTCTTTTATCTACACAAAGAGCAATGACGTTCCAAATCTTACATATGCCTTTGTCGTTAGGAGGTGACAATTGTAAGGTAAAACCGACATCGCCATGGTGACAA
>Ga0307997_10000052_pt1 | contig 45251 bp, 38 predicted proteins | sample Davwhametageno36_FD_203165 | JGI IMG/M metagenome (GOLD analysis project Ga0307997, IMG submission 203165) | Marine microbial communities from Davis Island wharf, Antarctic Ocean - #36 | ecosystem: Environmental > Aquatic > Marine > Unclassified | place: Antarctic Ocean: Davis Island wharf... | reverse complement strand
AATGACGAGCCCCAATCAAGAATGACCACCGCAACATAACCAATCACAGTATTATGCCTCAAAGTGAGTGAATTCATCCCACAGCAGGTATAATTATCGCCACAGTTTTGGAAGCCACTATATGTCACATTTTAAGCGCATAGGATTACTGGGTAGCCTTGATGTTGCCGAGGTCAAAGAGTCTCTGCACAAGCTAGAATCTTTCCTACTCTCACAGGGTCGCGAAGTTGTTTACGAAGAACAGGCCGCCAAGCTAGTTGACTGGCCTGTGGGTAAAACATTACCCATCGAAGAATTTGCCGGTGCCATTGATTTGGGTATCGTCGTAGGCGGTGATGGCAGCATGCTTAGTGCCTGCCGCAAGATGGCAGCGAGCGGCATACCCCTGTTAGGCATTAACCGTGGACGGCTTGGCTTTCTGACGGATATATCCCCAGACGAAATCGAAGCCCGCGTTATGCCGGTACTCAATGGCGAATACAAGCAGACGCGACGCTTTATGCTGGAGACCACGGTCACCCGTAATGGCCAAGAAATTGGCACAGGCACGGCACTGAATGACATCGTGCTACACCCTGGTATGTCGGTGCGTATGATGACGTTTGAGCTCTATGTGGATGGCGAATTCGTCTACAGCCAGCGCTCCGATGGACTTATTGTAGCCACGCCCACCGGCTCGACAGCCTATGCCCTCTCTGCAGGCGGCCCTTTATTATTCCCTGAGCTAGATGCCATTGTGGTGGTGCCATTAAACCCTCACACATTGAGTAGCCGTCCCATTGCACTCCATGGCAATGCACAGATAGAACTTCGGGTTAGCTCGCGAAATGAACTGCGCCCATTGGTTACCTGTGACGGCCATAATGACTTTACGACTGAACCCGGTGATGTCATTACCATTCGTAAGCACGCCAACGATATTCAGTTAATTCACCCGAAAGATAATAATTTTTACGGTGTTTGTCGGTCCAAGTTGGGCTGGGGAAGTCGGCTCGGCGTAAAACGATAAACCACTGACAAAACGGACTCTTTAACAGTATGTCGCAACAGCTCAATTGGCTACTGGCCGCCAGACAACATCCCGCGGTGACGATACTGATTATCGCCAGCGTGCTCGGTGGTCTGATCAGTTCCTTTTTTCCGCAGCTTCAGCGCGTTCTATTTTTCGGCAACCTGGCCTCAGGGGAATACTGGCGTCTGATTACACCTATATTCCTACATTTTGGCTTGGTTCACCTGGTCTTTAATAGCCTCTGGCTGAGTATGCTCGGCAGCCGTATTGAGGAGCTCGCTGGCTCATCGCACCTAATATTACTGGTACTGTTGAGTGGCGCTTTTTCTAATATGGCGCAGTTTATCTGGTCCGGCACTGTCTATTTTGGCGGCATGTCAGGGGTGGTCTATGCACTGCTGGGCTATATCTGGATTAAAAATAAGATGTGGCCCCATCCTCTGCTGCACCTGCCCCCGGGTATTGTTGGCTTCATGTTGGGTTGGCTATTGGTGTGCATGACCGGCATTCTCGACTTACTGCTAGGGGTAGGGGTGGCGAACGCAGCGCATCTGGGTGGGCTGGTAATTGGTATGTTATTGGGCGGTATCTTTGGCCTACTTAATAGATTTAAAAAAGGGTAATCAGTATGGACTTAAAGCAGCTTCTAGACAGCATTACCCCAGAGGTCTACGAAAGTCTTAAGCGCGCCATCGAAGTGGGTAAATGGCCAGATGGCCGAGTACTGACGGGTGGTCAACAAGAGCTCTGTATCCAGGCCGTTATCGCCTATGACGAACGCAAACCAGCAGACCAACGTACCGGTTATGTACCACCAAAAACTACCGCCTGCGCACCTGAGGTGCCAGAAGAAACCCCTATAAAGTGGAAAAATTAATGTCAGTTGAAGCCTCAGGTCATCTCGCAAAAATGGAAGCAACCCTGGATGCTGAGGGTAGAGTTGACTATCAGCTCCCCTTAGATGATCAGCTTATTCCCATGAATAGATTGATCGGCAAGGCTATTTCCATAGAGCATCTAGGTGACATTCACTGCATTCACTGTGGACGCCGTTCAAAGAAAAGTTTTAGTCAGGGTTACTGTTATCCCTGTTTTACCAAACTGCCGCAGTGCGACACCTGCATTATGAGCCCTGAAAAATGTCACTTTCATCATGGCACCTGTCGCGATCCGGAATGGGGCGAGAAGTTTTGTTTTACCGACCACTTTGTTTACCTGTCTAATACCTCCGGCGTTAAGGTGGGTATTACCCGAGGCACACAGCTGCCAACTCGTTGGATAGATCAGGGCGCCACTCAGGGGTTGCCCATCTTTAGAGTTCAGACTCGTTATCAGGCCGGCCTGGTTGAAGACTGTCTCCGTGAACATATCGCCGATAAGACCCACTGGCAGAAAATGTTAAAAGGCGACTCAGAGTTTGTTGATCTGCACCTTTTGCGTGATGAGTTAATGGCCAAGTCAGAAGAGGGTCTGGAGTTTCTCGAACAGGAACATGGCCTGCAAGCGTTGCAGCGTTTATATAATGAAACCATCACCGATATTAAGTTTCCGGTTGAGCAGTTTCCCGAGAAAGTTAAAAGTTTAAATCTCGACAAACAGCCATTGGTAGAAGGTATTCTCCAGGGCATAAAGGGCCAGTATCTAATTATGGATACTGGTGTTATCAATATGCGCAAGTTCACTGCTTACAATGTTAAGTTCACTGCCTAAAGTAAAAAGGATTTTTTACATGAGAGACCCAGCACCACAAACGATTTATCTTAACGACTATAAAGTCAGCCCATTCCTAATTAACAAAACGGATTTAGTTTTTGACTTAGGCGAACATAGCACCAGAGTAACAACGACTTTAACGGTTGAGCGGAATCCACAAAGTACTGAGCAAGATGCGGTACTCGTACTCCATGGCAGTGCAGAGTTAGATCTTCAGTCAGTACAGATTAATGGCCAGCTATTGGGCGAGGGAGACTATGTTCAAGACAGTGATTCTCTGACTCTAAACAATATGCCAGTTAGCGGTGTTATTACCACTGAGGTACTTATAAAGCCCCAGTTAAACACCACGATGATGGGCCTTTACCGCTCCCGCACCCTGTACTGCACCCAGTGTGAAGCAGAGGGTTTTCGCGATATTACCTATTACTTGGACCGCCCGGATGTGATGTCTGAATTCACTACCAGGGTTATCGCAGATAAGGCCACCTATCCGGTACTGCTCTCAAATGGAAACCCGATTGATCAGGGTGATCTTGAGGGCGGCAAGCATTTTGTTACCTGGCATGATCCCTTTAAAAAGCCGGCTTATTTATTTGCCTTAGTGGCTGGCACTTTGGCCTGTGTGGAAGATAGCTTCACCACAATGTCTGGTCGCGACATTAAGCTACAAATATTTGTCGAAGAAAAAGATTTAGATAAATGTGCCCATGCCATGTTGTCATTGAAAAACTCCATGGTCTGGGACGAAGAAACCTATGGTCGCGAATACGATCTAGATATCTTTATGATTGTCGCGGTCGATGATTTCAATATGGGGGCCATGGAAAACAAAGGTCTGAATATTTTTAATACCTCAGCGGTTCTGGCTAATCCAAGAACGACAACCGATGCTTCTTTTCAGCGGGTAGAAGCCATTGTTGCTCATGAGTATTTTCATAATTGGTCGGGTAACCGTGTTACCTGTCGCGACTGGTTTCAGCTGAGTCTGAAAGAAGGCTTTACGGTTTATCGGGATTCGCAATTTTCTGCGGATATGAACTCTCCGACAGTAAAGCGTATTGAAGACGCGTCTTATCTTCGCACCCACCAGTTTGCAGAAGATGGCGGCCCCATGTCCCATCCGGTGCAGCCAGACTCCTATATGGAGATTAATAATTTTTATACGCTAACGGTGTACGAGAAAGGCTCTGAAGTTGTGGGCATGATCCGTACCCTATTAGGGCCTGATACCTTCAGAAAAGGCAGTGACCTGTACTTTGATCGTCACGACGGTCAGGCTGTGACTATCGAAGAATTTGTGCGCGCCATGGAAGATGCCAGTGGTCGCGATCTCACTCAGTTCCGCCGCTGGTATAAGCAATCCGGTACTCCTGTATTAAAAGTGCGATCTCAGCATGATGCCGAAGCGCAAACCTTAACCCTAGACTTTGAACAGAGCTGCCCAGCAACACCGGGTCAGAACGAAAAGCTGCCCTTTGTTATTCCCGTTAAGCTGGGCCTAGTCGGCGAGAAAGGTAACGACCTTGTGCTTAATGCCAACGGTGATACCCAGATTATTTATGAGCTTAACGAAGCCAAGCAAACATTGCTCATCGAGGGAGTAGGGGAGTCAGCAGTACCCTCGTTACTCAGAGGGTTGTCTGCACCAGTAAAGCTCGACTACGGCTATAGCGCAGAGCAGCTAGCGCATTTGATGGCCAATGATAGCGATGGTTTTAATCGCTGGGACGCCAGCCAGACATTATGTCTTGGTGTATTGAAGCAGCTCACCCAAGATAGTCTGCGCGATCGTCCGATGGCCCTCAATAGCCAGGTAATAGACGCCTACCGTGCACTGTTAACCGATGAGTCCCTTGACCCGGCAATGGTAGCCCTGATGTTGCAGCTGCCCAGTGAAGCATTGCTCCACGAAGAGGCAGAGATCATTCATGCCGCGGCCATTCATGACGCACGCAGTTTTGTGCGCACGGCATTGGCCGGCTCATTAGCCGACCAATTTATGGCTCTCTACCAGCGTCATAATACCCAGCCAACCTATGCCCCCGATGCACAGCAAATAGGGAGTCGCAGTCTTAAAAATGCCGCCCTCAACTATTTGATGCTAGTCGGTGACACCGGCATTAAATTAGCCTGGCAGCAGTTTGAATCGGCCGACAACATGACCGATAAAGCCGCGGCACTGAGCGCTCTAGTTAATTGCCCAGAAGCTTCTAAATATGCAGAGCAGGCATTGGCTGAGTTTGAAGCAGAGTATCGCGACGAAGCACTGGTGATGAACCTGTGGCTACAGATTCAGGCGATTAATAGCCAGGCCGGCGGTTTAGCTCGGGTACGTGACCTGATGAATCATTCAGCCTTTACCATGAGCAACCCTAACAAACTGAGAAGCCTAATTGGCGCATTCTGCAATGCTAATCTGGTTAATTTCCATAACCCAGATGGCTCGGGTTACGCGTTTTTACAGGAGCAGGTTATTGCTCTCAACAATAAGAATCCACAAGTGGCAGCTAGGCTGGTTACACCATTAACTCGCTGGAAACAGTTTCCCGAACCCAATAGCGGATTAATGCGCAAGGCGTTACAGGCCATTGCTGATGAGCCCGGATTGGTCAAAGATGTACTAGAAATTGCGACTAAGTCACTCTAGCTGAAATCTATTTAATACTGGATATCCCAGTAAAATAGAGGGCTACAGTCGTATTTTAGGATTTTACAGAAGGTTTTTACTGATATGTGTCAGCGGTCCGGTGAATCTATGGACTAACCTTTAGGTATCAGTTCGATGATCTTGCACGATCTTAATTGAACTGATGCTCGGGTGGGCTGGTCGCTAAGACCTTGAGTATTGATTCCCGTTAATACGCCCCGCCTGAGCGGTATCTAACCCTAAATTTTAGGAGGCTTTTTTAAGCCTCCTTTTTTTATGCGGGGAGTTTATTTGGGGGGCTATTTGGGGATCGCTTGTTGGGGTGGCGTAAGCTTTGTCATTCTGGGTTACATTCCGTCATTCTCGCGTATGCGGGAATCTTCTAGAGGTACCAGCCTTCGCTGGCATGACAGGGAATCTGCTAGAGGCCCCAGCCTTCGCTGGGGTGACGTTGCTCCGCTGGGGAGTTAGGTGATATTCGTTACAGTGGCTAGTGAGTTGTGATTATAGGGAGAATTTGAATGAAGGAATATATATCTAAGATTAAAGGGCAGTGTCATTGCGGCAATATTTGGTTTGAGTTCTATACCAATATTAAACTGAGTAATCTGCCTGTTCGGCGCTGCCAATGTGGATTTTGTAAACTTCATGGTGCCGCAACGGCACGTGATCCAAATGGAACGGCGAAGATGTTCGTTACCGATTTAGACTCTCTTAAATTGTATCGCTTTGCTACTGAATCAACTGAGTTTGTTATTTGTAAAAATTGTGGTGTTTATGTTGGGGCGGTTTTAGCTGACGGGGAGAGAAAGGTGGCTACGCTTAATATGAATCTGACTGAATTGATTACATTACGTCATTCTCGCGTAGGCGGGAATCTTCATGAGGTACCAGCCTACGCTGGCATGACGGGGAATCTTCTGGAGGTACTAGCCCCAGCCTTCGCTGGGGTGACGTTCCTTCGCTGGTATGACGTGATGGTGCTACGTTAGCCGAATAACGACTTCAGTGCAGCGAGTGATTCTTCACCCTTTGCCTGATTTTCTTCGGCGCTAATCGCTGGGCTATTGCCGCCAATCTTAATCAAATCATCTTCTGGCAACTCATCCACAAACCGACTTGGCGTTGTTGCCGATGTCTCACCAAATTGCGTCCGCTGTCGGGCGCTGGTCATGGTTAGGGTGCGCTGGGCGCGGGTAATACCTACGTAAGCTAGACGGCGTTCTTCTTCAATAGCACCACCTTCTACGCTGTTTTTGTGGGGCAGAATATCTTCTTCCATGCCGATCATAAATACGTGTAAAAACTCTAACCCTTTGGCGGCATGCAAGGTCATTAACTGGACTTTATCGTCGGCGGACTCTTCTTGTTCACGGTCGAGTAGGTCTCGGAGTATGAGTTTGGCGATAGCATTTTCTATGCGACTGTCGCCGTTTTCGGTTTCGTTTTCTTCTTCGTCGCGCTTCAGGACTTGGGAGAGTTGCGAAAGTAAAAACTGCACATTTTCCCAGCGCTTTTGGGCGACGTGATCGTTACTGGCATTGAGTTGCAGCCAGCCTAAATAGTCGGCGTCGTCGAGCATCTCATTGATGGCGGCCATGGGGGCGTTGTCATAGATATTGCGATTAACGTTTTGTATCCAGTGTTTGAAGCGTTTTAGGCGCTCCAAATTATTGGCGGGCATGGTGGCGGTAAGGCCGACTTCGTCTATTGCCTCGTACAGGGACAGATTACGCTGGTTGGCATATTCACCGAGTTTTTCTAACGTAGTGGGCCCGATCTGGCGTCTTGGGGTGTTGATAATTCTAAGTAATGCGTTGTCGTCGCTGGGGTTAATAATTAACCGCAGGTAGGCCATGACGTCTTTGATTTCAGTTTTGGCGTAGAAGGATTGGCCGCCGGTTATTTCGTAGGGAATATTTTGGGTTTGCAGTTTTATCTCGACGAGTTTGGCTTGATAGTTGCCTCGATAGAGTACGGCGAAGTCACTGTATTTGCAGCGACGCTTGAGGCGCATATCGATTATTTCATTGACCACACGTTCGCATTCGGACTCTTCATTTTCGCTGCTGATAAATCTCAGTGGGTCGCCGGGGCCCAGTTCACTCCAAAGCACTTTGCTTATCAGGTGGGGGTTGTTGTCAATTAAGGTGTTGGCAGCTTTTAGGATGCGGCCGGTCGAGCGATAGTTTTGCTCGAGCTTAATAATATTTAGGGCGGGGAAATCTTCTTGCAGCTGCATGAGATTTTCCGGGCGGGCACCGCGCCAGGCATAGATGGACTGATCGTCGTCGCCTACTACGGTGAGAGCCTGCTTTTCATTAACGAGCGTTTTTACCAGCTCGTACTGGGCGAGGTTGGTGTCTTGATATTCGTCTACTAGCAGGTAGCGGATGCGCTTTTTCCACTTTTCTAGAATCTCTGGATTCTGTCTGAACAGCATCACTGGAGTCATGATGAGGTCGTCGAAGTCTACGGCGTTGTAGGCTTTGAGGGCGCGCTGGTAGCGTTCGTACAGCATGGCGATGGCCTGTTCGCCGGTGCTGTTGGAAGCACCTACCGCTTGGCCGGGTTCGAGCAATGAGTTTTTCCAGTTGGAGATGGTGCTCTGTGCGGTATCTATTAGTTTTTTGTCGAGTTCGGTGTGGCGTACCAGTAGTTCTTTAAGCAGTTTGCGGCAGTCTTCTTGGTCAAGAATGGAAAAGCCAGGGCGGAAGCCTAGGGTTTTGATTTCGGTGCGAATAATGGTCAGGCCGAGGTTGTGAAAGGTGGAAACGGTGAGGCCTTTGCCTTCGCTCTTGCCCAGTAGGCTCGATACCCGGGCTTTCATTTCACGGGCGGCTTTGTTGGTGAAGGTCACCGCGGCGATATTGCGTGCGGGTATGCCGCACTCTTCCACTAGGTACGCTATTTTGCGAGTGATTACGCTGGTTTTACCACTGCCCGCGCCAGCAAGTACTAGCAAGGGGCCGTCGATATATTTCAGCGCGGCCTGCTGTTGGGGGTTTAAATTTTGAGCCATTTAGTTGTTGTTAACCCTTTGGCCCTGGAGGCATTTTAACATTTACGCCAACTCGGCGATGGTGCTGCGTTTTTGTTGTAGCTGGGTTAATGAGCCTTCAAAGTCGGCCAGCTTTTGACGTTCTTTGGCCACCACTTCTGCGGGGGCATTGTCGGCAAATTTAGGGTTGCTGAGTTTGCCACTGAGTTTCTTGGCTTCGATATCGATCTTGTCTATTTCGCGATCGAGGCGCGCTAGTTCGGCATCTACATCAATAATACCGGCCATGGGCACTAGTATTTCTAGGTCCCCGGCGAGGGCGGTGGCGCTCAGTGGTGCTTCAGCAGGATTGTCTAACCAGGTAATAGATTCTAGGTTGGCGAGCTTGCTAAGGAACTGGCGGTTCTCTTCCATGCGGCGCTGGTCGTTGTCGTCGCCTTTGGTCATGAATATGGGCAGTGCCTTGGCGGGGGAGATGTTCATCTCGCCGCGAATATTACGCACCCCTACAATTACAACTTTTAGCCATTCGATGTCGGCCAGTGCTGCTTCATCTACTTGGCTTTGGTCGGCGACGGGGAAGGGCTGCAACATGATGGTATCCCCCGCTGGATTAAGTTTTATGCCGGCGAGAGGGGCGATGTTTTGCCAGATCTCTTCGGTGATAAAGGGCAGCATGGGGTGGGCTAGGCGCAAGATGGCTTCAAGTACGCGCACCAATGTGCGGCGGGTGCCTTTCTGTACCGCGGGGTCGCCGTTCTCGTCCCAAAGTACGGGCTTAGAGAGCTCTAGGTACCAGTCGCAGTATTCGTTCCATACGAAGTCGTAGAGGGCCTGTGCGGCTAAATCAAATCGATAGCTGTCGATGGCAGCGGTGACGTCTATTTCGGCTTGTTGAAGGCGCGAGATTATCCAGCGGTCGGCGAGGGTTAGGCTGTAATCGGTGCTGTTGTCTTGACCACAGTCTTTGTCGCCTTCGTCTGTACCTTCCTCACCCGTAGCGTTCATCAATACGTAACGAGAGGCATTCCAAATTTTGTTGCAGAAGTTGCGGTAGCCTTCGAGTCGCTTCATGTCCCAGTTAATGTCCCGGCCAGTGGAGGCGAGGGCGCAGAGAGTGAAACGCAGTGCATCTGCTCCGTGAGGTTCTATGCCATCGGGAAACTGTTTGCGGGTGCGGCTGGCAATCTTTTTGGCTTGCTGGGGCTGCATCATGTTGCCGGTGCGTTTTTCTAGCAGACTTTCGATGTCGATGCCGTCGATCATGTCTAGGGGGTCGAGTACATTGCCTTTTGATTTGGACATTTTCTGTCCGGTCTCGTCGCGGATTAGGCCGGTGACGTACACGGTTTTAAAGGGCACTTCGGCTTCGCCATTTTCATCTTTGATGAGGTGCATGCTCATCATGATCATGCGGGCGACCCAGAAGAAAATAATATCGAAGCCAGTCACCAATACATCCGTGGGATGGAAGGCTTTTAGGCGTTCGGTTTGTTCGGGCCAGCCCTGGGTGCCGAAGGTCCATAGCGCCGAGCTAAACCAGGTGTCGAGTACATCTTCGTCTTGGCTGAGAGCTATGTCGCCCAAGTCGTACTTTTCACGGACGTCTTCTTCACTGTGGCCAACGTAGGCTTTGCCGGCATCGTCGTACCAGGCCGGAATGCGGTGGCCCCACCAAAGTTGACGGGAGATACACCAGTCTTGGATGTTGCGCATCCAGGAGAAGTACATGTTTTCGTATTGCTTGGGCACAAATTCAATGCGGCCATCTTCAACGGCTTCAATGGCTGGACCGGCCATTTTCTTGGCGTCCACATACCATTGATTGGTGAGCATGGGCTCAATAACCACACCGCCACGGTCTCCGTAGGGGATGGTCATGTCGTTTTCTTCGATGCCTTCGAGATAACCTAGAGCATCCATGTCGGCGACGATTTCTCGGCGCGCTGCAAAGCGCTCCATACCGCGATACTTTTCGGGCAGGGTGGCGTCCATCTCATTGTCGTCGCTGCCATCGCTTTTTACGCATTCGGCGGTCTGACGAATATCGGCGTTCATGGTAAGTATATTGACCATGGGCAGTTTGTGGCGCTGGCCAACTTCGTAATCATTGAAGTCGTGAGCTGGGGTGATTTTTACGCAGCCGGTGCCTTTTTCCATGTTGGCGTGTTCGTCAGCAACGATGGGAATCAGTCTGCCTACCAAGGGCAGAACTACGTGCTGGCCAATTAGGTTGGCGTATCTTGGGTCTTCGGGATTCACGGCAACGCCGGTATCACCCAATAAGGTTTCAGGTCTGGTGGTGGCTACTACTATGTAGTCTTTGCCGTCTAAGGTTTTAACACCCTCGGCTAAGGGATAGCGCAGGTTCCACATTTTGCCTTTTACGTCGCGGCTCTCTACTTCGAGGTCGGAGATAGCAGTGTGCAGTTTTGGGTCCCAGTTAACCAGGCGCTTGCCACGGTAGATTAGGCCGTCTGCATGAAGACGAATAAAGGTTTCCTGTACGGCGCTGGAGAAGCCTTCGTCCATGGTGAAGCGTTCGCTTTCCCAGTCGACGGAGTTACCCAGGCGGCGCATCTGTTGGGTGATGGTGTCGCCAGACTCTTTCTTCCATTCCCAGATTTTTTCAATAAATTTTTCACGACCCAGTTCTTCTCGGCCTGGCAGTTCTGCTGCAGCCAATTTGCGCTCAACCACCATCTGGGTAGCGATGCCCGCATGGTCGGTGCCCACTTGCCATAGGGCATTCTTGCCTTTCATGCGGTTGTAGCGAGTGAGGGCGTCCATGATGCCGTGCTGCAAGGCGTGGCCGATATGCAGGCTGCCAGTGACGTTGGGCGGGGGTATTACAATGCTGTAGGCGTCGCCTGTGCTGGCCATGTCGGGGGCAAAATAACCGCGCTCTTCCCAAGTTTTATACCATTTGGTTTCTATATCTTGGGGGGTAAATACTTTTTCCATTATCGGGCTCGGTAGTTATGGCTGCGGTAATTTTTATAGGGAGAATTATAGAGGGTGGGGCGGGCGGTTGCGATTAGTTTTCGCGGTTAAAACGCTCTATGACCTTGGCGCGTATTTTCTCGCGCAGTAGCTGTTCCATTTTCGGTCGCATGCGGACCATTAGTTTGTTGACGATGGCGTTGATTTTGGCATCGTCGACGGCAGACTGAGCGTCGGCTTTGTCAAACAGATGGTGCTGAGCTTCATCGAACACTTTGCGCGCCTGATGCACGCTGTCTATCTCTTCATCAAGAGATTGAGTGAGTATGGGTATTTCAAGGCTGTCGATATCTTCGGCTGAAGATTCTTCCGGCAGTTCAACAGACGAATGCTCATTCCTGCTGGCGCTGGAGGGGAGTAGATTTTTTTGTAGGGAATAGAGGTCGTCTAGAATACTGTCGTAGTCTGATTGGCCTTCGTCTGCGCTGTTTTTCTTGTCATTCACGTGATAATCCACTTAATAGCCACTTAACGGTTACCCGTGAAACTTTTCAGTTAAGTCGTGAAAGCTCAGGGCGTAGCCGCGCTCTTTATAGAACTTAAAATTATCACGTTTGGCCTGCTCGTACTCGGGCTGTGGGTAGATTATCTCTATCACACGGTCAAATCGGCTAAACCAGGTGGGGATTTGCGGTTGTAGGTTAATCAGTATCTGGTGGTGATCGCCGGGTTCGGCGTCGGTACTGATGGCAACGGGTGCATTGTCTACGCCCAGAGCATGGGGCACAAAGGCGGTGGCCTGAAAGCCCCAGAGTTTTTCGTCTAGCTGTTGGGCAACGGCATCATCCGCCACCAAACACAGGACCTGCTGATTCATTTTTAGAGATTTCTGAATTAACTGGCAGGCGAGGGCAAGGGCAACCTGTTGGTCGCCCGCCAATTTATAAAATGAAACGCTGGTCACTGGTTTATTTCGCCTTGCTGCGCAGGTAGTCCATAAGAATGGGAACAGGACGTCCGGTGGAGCCTTTCTGTGCGCCAGATACCCAAGCGGTGCCTGCTACATCCAGGTGCGCCCACTTAAACTTCTTGGTAAAGCGCGCGAGGAAACAGGCGGCGGTAATAGTGCCGGCCTGAGCACCACCAATATTGGCGATATCGGCAAAGTTGCTCTTTAACAGTGCGTCGTACTCTTCATAGAGCGGCAGGCGCCAGGCACGATCGCCACTGCGTAGGCCACTGCTTAATAGGCCTTCAGCTAGCTCATCATCATTGGATAATAGTCCGGCTGTTTCTTTGCCCAGTGCACCGATTACCGCGCCGGTTAGCGTGGCAATATCGATAACCGTGTCTGGCTTAAAGCGTTCGGCGTATGTAAGGGCGTCGCATAGAATCAAGCGGCCTTCGGCGTCAGTGTTAAGTACTTCAATGGTCTGGCCAGACATGCTGGTCACAACGTCGCCAGGTTTAGTGGCGTTGCCATTGGGCATGTTTTCGACGGCGGGCACGATGGCGACCACATTAATGGCCATTTGGGTTTCGATAAGGGCGTTAACCACCCCGATTACCGATGCGCCACCGCACATGTCGTATTTCATTTCGTCCATGCCGCCGCCTGGCTTAAGGCTGATGCCGCCGGAGTCGAAGGTGACCGCTTTACCCACAAGCACTACGGGCTTAACGTCTGCCTTGGTACCCTGATATTTGATAACAATGAGTTTGCCTGGCTCATCTGAGCCTACGCTTACCGACAACAGTGAACCCATTTTAAGCTTGGCCATTTGGGCTTCGCTCAATATGCTGGTGGTTACTTTGCCCTTGCCTTTTGCCAATGCTTTGGCTTGATCGGCTAAATAGGTCGGGGTACATATGTTGGCAGGCAGGTTACCCAGCTGGCGAGCGGCGTTCATGCCATTGCCCACAGCGGCACCGTATTTAAGGCCTGCGTTGGCTGCTTTAACGTCTGACTTGCTAGCTACCCAGTAGGTCAGAGTTTTTAATTTTTGTGGCGGTGCCTTTTTGGCTGCTCTCTTTGGCACGGCTGTATATTTGTAGCTGGCTGCCTGAATGTTGCGGGCAATAATCCCTGCTTGCCATTCGGCGTCTTCTGCCAGACCTTCGCCAGCCCAAACGGCTTTGATGGAAGGGGTTCGCAACAGTGCCGCGGCACCGGCTTTGATCACTTTGATTTGCTGCTGGGCGGTAACGGCTCCATCGGTTCCCACTAGCACTATGCGCTTACCCGAAGCACCAGGAATATGGATTACCGTGCTTTCACTGGCTTTTCCAGAGAAGTCACCGGCTTTAATGAGTGACGAGATTGCTCCGTCGAGAGACTCATCGAGGGCTTTGGCGCTGTTTTGCAGTTGTGACCCGGTCATGAGAATGAGAGAATCCGCTTTAATGTTTAACAGGTTTGCGGAAGATGCAGTAAAATCCATATTAGCTCCAAATGTTGAACAGATAATTAGCTGTTTCTCTTATGCAGAATATTAGATAAGAGTGGTAGCCAAGACTTAGCAGCTAGTATTAATAGCTACGATTACGTGAAATAACCCGCCAAGGATACCATTCTGTGCCGCCACGCCCAATAGCTAGAAGCCTAAGTCGTTGATTATTTTCCGCTATCTATGCCGTGAAATTCTGTCCGCAACCTTTGCTGTGTGCTTGGTGCTGCTGATGATTTTGGTCAGTGGCCGCTTTGTAAAATATCTGGCCAATGCAGTGGCGGGCAACCTTGAGCCTGGGGTTATCTTCGCTGTGATTGGCTATCGCATTCCTGGATTTCTTGAGCTGACTCTGCCTCTGGCTTTCTTTCTGGCAATTCTGCTGTCCTTTGGCCGCCTCTATGTTGAGAATGAAATGAGCGTGCTCAAGGCCTGTGGCATCTCTGAAAATCAATTGCTGGGTTACACCGCCGTAATGGCTGTGGCCCTAGCGCTAATTGTGGGCTGGTTAAGCCTGTCGGTGTCGCCTGCGGGTATCGCCAAAGCTGAGACAATCTTTGCCGCGCAAAAAGAAAAGACGGAGCTGGATAAGCTGACGCCGAAAAAGTTTTATGGTCTGAGTGGTGGCAAGGGTATTACCTACGCCGAGAATGTGACCGAGGCCCAGGAGCTGGAAGATGTTTTTTTGGCGGTCACTGCAGGTTCTGCAGCCACCTTTGACAGTCGTTTAGTGCTGGTAGTGGCAGACCGTGGCCGCCAACAGAAAACCGAAGACGGCTCCGAGAGCTTTTTAGTGCTAGATAAAGGTTATCGTGTTGAGGGTGTTCCGGGCACCCATGATTATCAGATTACGCACTTTGAGGAATATGGCTCGCGTCTAGAGGACCGCAAACCCATTGAAGAAGATCTCGAAACCAATGCGCTGACCACTGCCGAGTTACTGGCATCAAAGGATCCCAAACTTCAGGCTGCCTTGCAGTGGCGGCTCTCCACGCCTTTTATGGTGTTAGTCGTGACATTGCTGGCCGTTCCTTTAAGTCGCACCAATCCCCGTCAGGGTAAGTTTGCCAAGTTGCTGCCGGCGATCATGCTGTACTTCGGTTATCTGGTTGCGCTTAATGCAATGCGCGGTGCGCTTGAATCGGGCTCAGTGCCCATAAAGGTAACCTTATTGCCGGTGCATCTGCTGTTTCTGGGCATTGCTTTTATGCTGTTTAGATCGGGCCGTTTTAAGAAGGTGGCCTCATGAGACGACTGTCTAGGCATGTAGGCACAACGGTTTTTGCTGCTATAACAGTGGCACTCTTAGTGGTGGTAGGCGTAGATGCAATTGCCGCTATTATTGATGAAGCCGGTGATGTGCAACGCAATTATCATTTTTCCGATGCGTTGATTTATGTCGCCACCAAGCTGCCGTCCACTATCTATGAATATATTCCTTTCTCTTCACTGATTGGCTGCCTGTTTGGTTTGGGTCTGCTGGCCACAAATAGTGAAGTGATTGTGATGCGTGCCTCAGGTGTTTCTCTGCTGCGCATTGTTTATTTTGTGCTTAAGCCGGTGATGCTGTTTGTAATTATTAGTACGGCGGTCGGTGAGTATTTTTCGCCTTATCTAGATCAGCTGGCAGAGGGTCGACGTGAGTATTTGCGGAAGGGCGAGTCTGCACAGAACTCTGCATCCGGTTTGTGGAATCGCGAGGGCAGTGAGTTTATGCACTTTAATGCGGTATTCCCCGGCGGCGTTCTGTTCGGCGTGACGCGTTATAAGTTCGATGACGATAAGGCTTTGTTAGAAGCAAGCTTCTCATCCCGTGCCACCTATAACGGCACCGAGAATCTGTGGGTTGAAGAGAATGTTTCGATCACGCGCTTTAATGAAACCAGTACAGAAACCGAAAAGAAGATTACCCGACGCTGGAATTCTGAGCTAACCCCCGAGGTGCTAACCTTAAATGTGTTGCCTCCCAGTGCGCTGTCTATTTCTAGTCTTTATAACTACATCAATTTCTTGGAACTGCAAAATGCGGATACCTCGGTATACGAATTAGCCTATTGGCGTAAGGTATTGCAGCCTCTGGTGATTATTGGGCTGGTTTTGATTGGTATCTCTTTTGTGTTTGGCCCCCTTCGAGATTCCACCATGGGTCTGCGTATCTTTGTCGGTGTGGTGATTGGTATTAGCTTTAAGATTATTCAGGATATGTTGGGGCCGTTTAGTATTGTATTTGGTTTTCCTGCGGTGCTGGCTGTGTTGATGCCGGTACTTCTTTGTATGGGGGTTGGGTTGTATTTATTGAGGCGTGGTGGTTGATTTAGTTCGGTGCGGATGCAGTTACACAGCCCGTCACCCTGTTTCGATCGATTCCATGGCTTGATGATTTTCAGCGCTCAGATAACTCGCTGCGCTCAAACAGATCTTCACTCGACCTGAAAACCCTCAACCCATAAGCAGAATCTGACTGATCGAAACAGGGTGACGGGCTCTGTTCTGCTAACTCTGTGCCGCTGACGGTGATTGTGAAATTGTGGTGTGACTATAATCTGTCATTTTGACAATATGGGGTGCTGGTTGGCTTTGGGTTGGAGCGGGGTTGTGGAGAGATTCTTCACGGCGTTCAGAATGACAAGGCTGCTTCGAGTGACAAAGGTGCTTCGAGTGACAAGGGTTTTCGGGATATCAATATCTGCACGCTAATAATCTGTCATTCCGACAGATTCCCAAATTGTCATCCTGACAGAGCATCGCGACGAAGGATCCCTCCTTTTTGCTACAAAGCAATCTATCTCTTCGTTTAAACGTGCCGTATCAGTAAAAATATGATGTGCACCCGCATCAATTAATCTGGTTTTATCCATTAACTCGGCGTAACCAAACACGGTCATCCCGACAGGGCCCGAAATTGTCATCCTGACAGAGCATCGCGGCGAGGGATCTCTTGTCTTTGCTGCGAACTATTTTAAGAACGCCGGGGGTTTGGGTAAGGTCGCTACATCTGCTGGCTCGTGCTGAATAATCACTCGCGCACCAGATTCTGTCGCCAACATTTCAAAGAGGTCCATCGATTCCCTAGTTTGAGGTTCGTCGCTATTAAAACGAGGCACACGTTTTAGCTCGCGGCTTTCGGTACGGTGATAGAGATCGCCGGTAAGAAGAACCGGGCCGCTGTCAGTCAGATTAACTTGCAGTGCGCTATGTCCGGGCGTATGTCCCGGCAGTTCGAGAATCATGACTGAGCCATCACCAAACACATCAAGGTTGCCTGAGTGGGTACTCTTTCTAAGCTCGGCAAAGGCAGCGTTCTGTGCTTTATTCGCGTCTGTACTGAACATGTAATCAAATTCATTTTTATTCACCAGCCACTGACTCTCTGAAAAAAGAGCCGCCTGACCGCTGTGGTCAAAATGGCTGTGAGAGATTGAGACAAACTCAATATCCTGTGCCGTCAGGCCGATATCAGCCAGCTGCTCGATTAATGTTCGCTCAAGCGTCGTCGTAAAAATACCCTCAGTCTGAGGGCCAGCTCCAACCAGTGCATCAGGCAAGCCCAGATCCCATAACAGATCTCCCTGAGGGTGACGAATAAGATAGCAGGTGTTGGTCAGGCTACCTGATTGTCCAGCGTAGTCACCCGTTGAGGAAAAAGCATCCAGATCAGACACCTCAATAGACCCACAGTCAAAGGTATACAAACTCAGCGGATTTCCAGCGTTTTGCTCTTCTACACCACAGCCAACCAGTAATAAACTTGCCGCAATCACGTATTTAATCATCACAGTATCCCTCTAAAATCCTAATTGTATTCACCCAAAAAACCATACACCGCCAGACCCCTGAAGCAAAGCCAGTCACCCTGTTTCGATCAGTCAGATTCCGCTTATGGGTTGCTGATTTTCAGGTTGAGCGAAGATCTGTTTGAGCAAAGCGAGTTATCTGAGCGCTGAAAACCAGCAACTCATGGAATCGATCGAAACAGGGTGACTGGCTATGCCCCGCACCAGATCCTTCTGTTTAGTCTAGCCCTTTAACTCAGTACGCGCCGAACCGCCTTATTCCACCCAGCTACTTTTATATCTCTGTCTTCAACCGACATCTGTGGTGCAAAGTTACTCTCTAATTTCCAACTTGCCGCAAACCCAGCCTGATCTGGCCAGACACCCGCTCGCGATCCTGCTAACCAGGCCGCACCTAAAGCGGTAGTCTCGGCGATCACCGGACGATCTACTGGCGCCTGTAAAATATCCGCCAAACATTGCATGGTCCAATCACTGGCCACCATGCCGCCATCAACTCTTAATACGGTCTCGGCTTCTTGGGTCCAGTCTGCGCGCATGGCGTTTAATAAATCTAATGTTTGATAACACACCGACTCCAATGCCGCCTTGGCAATTTCTGCTGGGCCTGTGCCACGGGTTAACCCCAATAGAGCACCGCGAGCATCGGCATCCCACCAGGGGGCGCCTAGGCCGGTAAAGGCGGGCACCATATAAACTGACTGCGTAGGGTCTGCGTCTTTGGCGAGTTGGCCGGACTGGCTGGCAGATTCGATAATGCCCAAACCATCGCGTAACCACTGCACGGCGGCACCGGCAATAAATATGGAGCCTTCAAGGGCGTAAGTAGGTTTTCCATCCAGCTGATAGGCAATGGTGGTAAGTAAGCGATTGGTTGAGGTGACTGCGGTGCTTCCAGTGTTAAGGAGTGCGAAACATCCGGTGCCGTAAGTGGACTTCATCATGCCCACATCAAAACAGGCTTGGCCCAATGTGGCGGCTTGTTGATCACCAGCAATGCCATAAATATTGATGGGGTCACCCAGCAAGCTGGTGGTGCCAAAATCAGCGGCGCTATCTTTTACTTTAGGGAGTAACGATCGCGGTACGTTAAACAGTTCGAGAAGCTCGTCGTCCCAGTCGCCGCGATGAATGTTGTAGAGCATGGTGCGAGAGGCGTTGGTGGCATCTGTTGCATGTTCGCCGTCGGTGAGATTCCACAGCAGCCAGCTATCCACGGTGCCAAAGGCCAGTTCGCCGCGCTCAGCTCTGTCGCGAGCGCCGGAGACATTATCCAAAATCCAGGCAACCTTGGTGGCGGAGAAATAGGGGTCTAGTAGCAGACCGGTTTTTTCGGTGACACTGGCTTCAAGACTCTGTTCCTTAAGTTGGTTACACAGGGCTGCGGTGCGTCGGTCTTGCCAGACGATAGCGTTGTAAATAGGCTCGCCTGTTTGACGATCCCAGATGACCGTAGTCTCACGCTGATTGGTGATACCAATGGCGGCGATATCTTTGGCAGTTACGCCGGCACTGGCCATGGCCTGTTTGGCGGTGGCTAAGGTGGTGTTCCAGATATCCATGGCGTCGTGCTCTACCCAGCCATCTTCGGGGAAATGCTGGGTGAACTCTTGCTGAGCCTGTTCGACAATTTGATAGTTCTGATCAAAGATAATGGTTCTTGAGGACGTGGTTCCCTGATCTAGCGCGATAATTAAGTTGCTCATGCTGCTCATAAATAGTGCACCGATGCTCTGTGTTTTATTTTTTTTCTTTCGCGAGTGTAACTACCTGAGTACCAGTGTAGCGATCGTGGAGGCATTCTTTGGCTGGTGGTACTAGGCACCATAAATAGCCTATGCCAAAACAGGCCAGAGACAGAGTGGCCAGTAAGCTGCGGCTTAGGCATTGCTGGGCGGTGGCTACAGAGCCGTCGGCTTGCTGCAGGCGGATGCGCCAGGCTTTCATGCCTAGAGTCTGGCCCTGTTTGCGCCAGCATATAAAGTAGTAACCCGACATGGCGCCGAGCCAGCCGAAGAAGCTCAACCATTGCACAAATACCCCAGGCTGAATATTTTCAAGGTCGTCGAGGCCGTTGAACAGTATTTTAATGATAAGTAGCAGGCCGCCATAGCCGAGGGTAATGGCAAACAGCAAGAAGGCATCGTAGATGAGTGCCGCGAGGCGACGCATTAAATTGGCGGTGGGCAGGCTGTTAGTCATGCGGTTATTTGTGTCATTCGTCATTCTAGATAGGTCCGGATTATTTATGCTTGGATTTTGCCCAAAGCCAGTACAATGCGCAATCGGCGATTGACGCCTTTCATTTTTAATAGACGCGGTAGGAGAGTTTTGTGGATTGGATTTATGGCATTCATGCGGTGCATACCATGCTTAAGTCGTCACCCCAGCGGGTGAAGGAATTGCATGTGCAGCGTGGGCGAACGGATGATCGTTTGCAAAAAATCCACAAGCTGGCAGAACAGCATGGCGTGACATTGCAGTGGGCGACCTCAAAGCGGCTTGATGAGAAGGCCGAGGGCCGCCATCAGGGTGTTATGGCACTCTGTAGTCCTGGACAAACCTATGATGAAAACTTTTTACTGAATCTGTCGGAAGAGAAAGGCGGCGATGCTTTTTTCCTTATGCTCGATGGGGTGACTGACCCCCATAATTTGGGTGCCTGTCTGCGCTCTGCAGATGGTGCCGGCGTTCATGCAGTGATTGTGCCCAAAGATAACTCTGTGGGCCTGACGCCCGTGGTCTCTAAGGTTGCCTGTGGCGCCGCTGAAACCATGCCATTGGTGATGGTGACAAACCTGACCCGTACATTAGAAAAGCTCCAGCAGCAGGGTGCCTGGGTCGTGGGTACTACCGGTGAGGCTGATAAATTTGTTTATGATCTTGATCTGAAGGGACCTATGGTGCTGGTAATGGGCGCTGAGGGTTCGGGTATGCGTCAATTAACCATGAAGCAATGTGATTTTCTTGGCAAGCTGCCTATGGCCGGTGAGGTGAGTAGTCTCAATGTATCGGTGGCGACGGGTATTTGCCTGTTTGAAGTGGTCCGTCAGCGAAGGGCTGCCATTTAATAGGCTCTTTAATCGGCCTTCCAATAGCGAGCCTAATAGCTTGCGCTTTTATTGATATAGAACGTTGGATTTCACACTAATTTACCGCTAATCTAATACTTATACAGGGATGTATTTGTTATCAATAGAGGGATTTTAATGGCAACTATGGAGCGTTCTATTTACACGATTCCCAACTTGTTAAGTCTGCTGCGGTTGGCGCTGGTTCCGGTATTAATGGGCCTAGCGTATATCCGCGATGGGGAGGCTTTTTTGGGGGTGCTGGTTATTTCTCTACTCAGTGATGTGCTGGATGGGTATTTTGCGCGAAAACTGAACCAGACCAGTGATCTGGGGGCTAAGTTGGATAGCTGGGGCGATATGCTTACCTACGGCGCCATGATTCTAGGTCTTTACTGGATCTGGCCGGCGGTATTTTCTGCTCAAGCGGGCTATTTACTGGCTACGGTGCTGTTCTTTATTGCGCCAATTGTTATGGCATTACGCAAGTTTGGTGAGTACCCGAGTTATCACACCTGGGGGGCTAAGGCCACGGCGGTGCTGATGGCGCCGGCTTATTATGTGCTTGTGTTATTGGATGCAGATACCTTTTTTAGGCTGGTTATTCTGGTCCATGTGGTGGTGTCCTGTGAGGAGATGGCCATTACCTATATATTGGATCGCCCGCGTACCAATGTGCGCTCGGTTTTTAGTCTGCGAGCCCGTATCTAAAACTGCACCCGAAACCCAGCTACTTTGGCGGTTTATCCTTCTGTAATCTTTCTTCTTAGGCGGTTGCAACCGAGGGGTCGAATCACTATAATCGCGCGTTACAAAAGCGTCTGGACATACGTTCAGGCACTCCTTGTCTCACTGCAACGACCAAATTGGCGTTAGCGGGAGACTATCAAAGCCACGAGGAGATACAATGCGTCATTACGAAATCGTGTTCCTGGTCCATCCAGATCAGAGCGAGCAAGTCCCCGGTATGGTTGAACGCTACACTGCTTCAGTAGAAGCGGGCGGCGGTTCAGTTCACCGTAAAGAAGATTGGGGTCGTCGTCAGTTAGCCTACCCTATCAACAAAATTCACAAAGCTCATTACATCTTAATGAATGTCGAGTGCACTCAAGAAGTACTGGATGAGTTGAATTCCACTTTCCGCTATAACGATGCTGTTTTGCGCAGCATGGTTATTCGTCGTGATGAAGCCGTTACTGGTGAATCACCGATCATGAAGCTGGAAAATGCTGAAAAAGCTGACAAAGAAGCGCGTGAGCGTCGCAACGTTGCTAAAGCTAAGGCTGATGAAGCCAAAGCTGCTGCTGATGCCGCTGCTGCTGCAACCGCTGCCGCTGAAGCTCCTGCTGAAGAAGCACCCGTAGCCGAAGAAGCACCTGCGGCTGAAGAAGCACCTGCTGTTGAAGCGGATAAAGGAGAATAAGCATGGCTAAGTTTGTACGTCGTAGAAAATTTTGTCGTTTCACTGCCGAAGGCGCAACTGAAATCGATTATAAAGATTTAGACACTTTGAAAGGTTATGTATCTGAGAGCGGCAAGATCGTTCCTAGCCGCATCACTGGTACCAAAGCACGCTACCAGCGTGAGTTGTCTGAAGCTATCAAGCGCGCTCGCTACATTGCGTTGCTACCTTATACAGATAGCCACAAGTAATTTAAGGAATAGTACTTTTGCGTGCCCTAGCTGAATTTATTATGCGCGGGCGAGCCCAGGCTTGTATCGTGGCGCTATTGGGGAATATTTTCCCCTTTGTTAGCCCGGCAACCATCGGCTTGGTAACACTTCGTAAAGGAAGTGCTGAGGGTTTACTAGTATCCCTATGGGCAGTTTTGCCGCTCATAGGTACCTACTACCTCAGTGACGGAAACCAGCTGCTAACCTTAGTGTCAGTAGCTGCGCTGTTTATGATGGTGGTCGCGGCAAATGTGTTGCGAGTTACTACCTCATGGCAGTGGACCATGCTGTTATCGGTGGTAGTTGGCGTTGTTGTCGCACTTGGCTTTGGCTGGTTTTTTTCAGCTGCTATTGATCAGTTCGTGCAAGATGTAAGCGACATGTTCGAGCAGATAGCCGAAGAGCAAAAGTTAGAAGAGACACCCTTTATTCCGGGGCGTCAATTTATATTGGGTCTTATGGCCTGGATGCTAACACTCAGCGCGATAGCGAGTTTGTTAGTCTCCAGATGGTGGCAAGCACTGCTGTATAACCCAGGTGGATTTCAGCAAGAATTCCACGGTTTAAGATTAGATAGCAGCGTTGCGCTGTTGTTGATAGCTGCTGTTTTAGCTGGGATGTATTTGCCAAGCGAATACAAACCCTGGATGCAGCTTTTGGCAGTACCGTTACTGGTCTGCGGACTGGCTTTGGTTCACCACAGCATCGGGTTTTTGAAGTTGGGTGGTCAGTGGCTGGGTCTACTGTATTTTGGGTTGGTGTTTGCTGGATCTTCAACAGCGTTACTGCTGGTTGGTCTGGGATTTGCTGACAGCATATTGAATTTACGCGCAAGATTGGCGGCGACTAAAAACCGCTAACATTGGGCAGATAGTAAGAAAAAGAGGCTATTAAGATGCAAGTTATTCTTCTAGAAAAGATTGGCAAATTGGGCAACATTGGCGATAAAGCTACTGTTAAAGCTGGTTACGGCCGCAACTATTTGGTTCCTCAGGGCAAGGCTGTATTTGCTACTGAAGCCAACGTCATTGACTTCGAAACACGCCGTGCTGGCCTTGAAGCCGCTGCTGCTGAGAAACTGGGCGAAGCTCAGGCTCGTGCTGCTAAGCTGCAGGCTGCTGGTACCATTACTATTAGCGCTATCGCTGGTGATGAAGGCAAGCTGTTTGGTTCTATTGGTGTTCGTGAGTTGGAAGATGCGATTAACGCAGCCGGCGGCGAGATCAGCAAGAGCGAGATTAACCTTCCAGATGGCGCTTTCCGCCACGTTGGAGAGTTTACAGTTGAAGTTCAGCTGCACCTCGACGTTGTTGAGACGGTCACTGTTATTATTGAAGCAGAGTAATTCCTGCAGTCTGGCTGTTGAGTAAATAAGCCAGACATCAGTAAAGCATTGCATAACGGCACCGCTTCTTAATAAGATGCAGTGCCGTTTTTGTTTTCGCTGGCAAATTTACCCTATAACCACAGAGAAACATTTCTGGTATGAACGAAGCACTTTTTGCGGAACCTACCGTCAGTCAACCACTCCCTCATTCAATTGAGGCTGAGCAGGCTGTACTCGGTGGTTTAATGCTGAAAAATGATGCCTTCGATTCTATTGCAGAAGTGTTGGCAGACAGCGATTTTTACAGCAAAGATCACCAGCTGATCTTTAATGCCATGCACAGCCTGTCTGCAGATGGCCAGCCTTTCGATCCGATTACCCTCTCTGAATTCCTACAAAACAATAATGATCTCAGTGCCGTTGGTGGTGCCGAGTATCTGGTTGATCTCGCCCACAGCACCCCAAGCTCCGCCAATATTAAAGCCTATACCCAGATTGTGCTTGAGCGTTCGATCGTTCGCCAGCTGATAGGCGCGGCCAGCGATATAGTGCGCAAAGGCTACAATCCTCTCGGTTGGGATAGCTCTAAACTCCTCGCCGAAGCCGAGAGTCGACTCCAAGAAATTATTGAAAATCGCCCCAAAAAGGGCGGTTTTAAAGAAGTTAATACCCTCATTAAAGAAGCGGTTGAGCGGCTCGATGAACTGTTCAAAAATGACGCCGATATTACTGGCCTCAGCACTGGGTTCTCCGATCTGGATGCCATGACCTCCGGCTGGCAGAAATCAGATTTAATTATTATCGCTGGCCGACCCTCCATGGGTAAAACGGCCTTTGCCATGAACATGGTAGAACACGCCACCCTTCATCAGAATCGTCCGGTACTGGTCTTCTCGCTTGAGATGCCAGCCAGCAGCCTAGTTATGCGTATGCTCTCTTCCATTGGCAAGATTGATGCAACGCGTATGCGCTCGGGCAACCTAGTGGAAGATGATTGGCCGCGCCTTAGCAGTGCGGCACAGCGACTTAAAGATCGACCTCTGTTTATTGATGATTCGGCGGGCATTACCACCTTGGAAATGCGTAACCGTATCAAGCAGTTTACCCGTGAGCGTGTGGACCAGTTGCGCGCCCAGTGGCATCAGGAACATGGTGCAGATACGCCAGCCGATACTGAAGCCCTCTACGAGCAGGCCCAGCCGGGCATGATTATGGTGGATTACCTGCAGCTGATGAGCGGTACTAACTCTGCGGAAGGGCGTGTGCAAGAAATCTCGCAAATCTCCCGTGAGCTTAAAGGTCTGGCCAGAGAATATGAATGCCCAATGATCGCGCTTTCCCAGCTCAGTCGAAATGTGGAACAGCGGCCCAATAAGCGCCCCGTAAACGCGGATCTTCGTGAATCTGGCGCCATTGAGCAGGATGCGGACGTAATTGCCTTTATCTACCGCGATGAGGTGTATAACGAAGACAGCCCCGATAAGGGCACGGCTGAGATTATTCTTGGTAAGCAGCGTAATGGTCCTATTGGCACCTGCCGATTAATGTTTATGGGCAAGTACACTCGCTTTGAAAATCTGGCTGGCGATCACTTTTCTGACAACTAGCATTCTTAACTTTTAAGCAGAGCTATTTCCAATAATTAAGGATTTCGTTAATGAAGGTCTTCCATACCGTCAGTGGTCTTAGAGACGATTTAAATAAAGATCGCCTCAAGGGACTGCGCATTGGTTTTGTGCCTACCATGGGCAACCTCCACGATGGTCATTTAGCCCTAATTACTCAGGCCCGCGAGACCAACGATATTGTTGTCTGTTCTATCTTTGTTAATGCTCTGCAGTTTGGCCTCAACGAAGACTGGGACAAATATCCCCGCACCTATCAAAGCGATTGCGACAAACTTCGCGATGCTGGCTGTGACTATCTATTTCACCCCGACGATATCGAGATGTACCCCAATGGCCTGGATACCCAGAGCCGGGTTATCTGCCCAACCATGACTGATGTTCTGTGCGGCGCTAGTCGTCCTGGTCATTTTGAAGGCGTGACCACCGTGGTTAGCAAGCTGTTCAATATCGTCCAGCCCGACGAAGCCATTTTTGGTATCAAAGACTACCAGCAGTTGGCTGTGATTCGCCGTATGGCTGAAGACCTATGTATGCCCATTCAAATTAGCGCTGCTCCTATTCATAGAGAGCCTGACGGTTTGGCCATGAGTTCTCGTAATAGTTATATTACGGCTGAAGAGCGACCCTTAGTCACTGTGCTTAAAGATAGCTTGTTCTGGATAGCGGAAGAGATTAAAGCGGGAAATCGGGACTTTGTTGGTTTGGAAGAAGCGGCTAAGGCGCGGATTGTTGAAGCGGGTTTTGCCATTGACTACGTTACCCTGTGTAACAGTAAAACACTGGACCAGGTTGCGGATGACGACCTTGAAATTACCATTCTAGGTGCTATGTTTACTGAGTCAGCGCGATTGATTGATAATTTGAGCATTAGCCTATAAAGGCACAGTAACTATTGGGTAGAGCAGTTTGTTATTTAAAAAGGACTTTTAAATATGTTGTCGAATTTTCTAAAAGCTAAGTTACATATGGCCTCGGTCACTCAGGCGGAACTCTGGTATGACGGTTCTTGCGCCATTGATGCCGACTTACTGGCTCTGTCTGGTATGCGTGAGTTTGAACAGATTGATATTTACAACGTGACCAATGGTGAGCGGTTTACTACCTACGTTATCGTTGCTGAAGCAGGTTCTGGCATTATCTCAATCAACGGTGCCGCGGCACGAAAATGCCAGGTGGGAGATCGGGTTATTATTGCCTGCTATGGGCAGTTTTCTGAGGCTGAGGCGGCTGTGCATAAACCTAAGTTGGTTTATTTAAGGGCTGACAATTCCGTTGAGCGTTCAGCGAATACTATTGCTATACAAAAGCCGGTGAAGGCTTAACGCGCCTGTCCTTCCTACTCTCTACTTCCTACTCTCTAACTCCTATTTCCCACGCCTAATTGTTACTTAGGATAGAGCGGCTTAAGCCCATTGCCGGAACTGGATACGCTGCTCCGGGAAAAAGTAGACTGCTGCTTTAAACGCTGCAATAACAAGCTAACATCCAAGCTGTCTTCAGTACTTTCGGCCTCACCCTTATAGAGTTGGCGATCTAGCTGAGCAAATTGCTGCTGTAACTCTGCATCATCTAAGAGCAGGCTAAGGGCTTTTAATGTTGTCGGTGGCGTCTCCGCAAATAGGCACTGACCCCAGGTGACAATCCCATCACGCATTGCCATCAAATTATTATTTTTAGCCTCGATCTCAATGGCTTTTAGCTGCTGCTTTAAGTTAAGTAATGGAGAGGTCTTCTGTTGGCTACTCGTTTGCTTGATAGTGCGCTGCTTGCGGCGGCTAAACAATAATAGGGCGATAGTGGCCAGTAACAGTGCATTTAATAGCAGTGACAGTTTTACTAGCATAGAGGCCTTGGCTGATTCTACACTGCCAAAGAAACCGGCTGGCTCTGGATTTAAATCAAGCGGCTCCATGGTTGTTAGGGGGGCGTTGTTATCTAATGGGGCGTTATTAATAGCCGTGTTGGGGTTCACCTGAACCTTGGTGGCGGGAAGACTGGTAGTTTGCATGCGTTGGTTTTTGGTATCCCACCAGCGCATCTCTATGGCAGGAATAACGAGCTCACCGGCTCGATTGGGCACAAGTGCTAGAGACTCTGTGCGCGTACCCAATACCCCATCTCCGATTGCCTGTTCCTCGAGCTGTGGTTGGTCTGGATACACTTTGTAGTTAGGGCTCTCAATGATGGGCAGCGGTAATATCTGTGCGCCGGTAAGGCCCTGAGCATTTATGCGAATGGTTCTGGTGATGGGCTCGCCAACGATGAGACTATCGGGGTCGCCGCTCCACTGTTCGCTTAGCTCAACTTTACTGCTGGGCATCCATTCATTAGCAGGCACATGAGCAGGTCTGGCCATGATGTCGATTCTTTTAGCGTCGGTATCGCGAAATACACGATTACCCCGGCTGGAAAAGGAACCAAATTGACTGCGGCTAGCGGTTTCGTAGGCGCCAAAGCGCAGCGGGGGAATATCGAGTTTGCCACTGCTCTGGGGAAATATTGCGTAGCGCACTTCCAATACTAAATAGTTTCTGCCGTTAATAACTTTTTGAAATTGACTGTCGCCGAGGCGCTGGACAATGGCACCGGGGATATCAAGTTCTGAGAGGCTGTAGTCTCGTAACTGCACAGAAGTGTAGAGTCGATGGGTGAGTATTATTTGTTCCTGGATATAGACTGCAGATTTGTCCACCAGTGTCTCGGTGTAAATCGGTTGTTTGCCACTGGCAGCAGATCCAGAAGTAGTAGCGGCACGAACAGTAACTTCTACGGCGTTACTAATTTCTCTTTTGTACTTTAATGAAGGAATTAAAATAATGCCGGTACGCTTGGGTAGTAATATTAAATTCCAGTCGGTGTAAGAAACCGCTTTGCCGTTAACACTGGAATATTGCTGCTGACGACTGTTGGACAGAATCTCAAAATCGGTTTGCAACGGCGTAAAATCTGGCTCTGACGTAAACGCCTGTGCGTCGAGTCGCACGCGAAGCTGCAAGGTTTCATTGCTGTCGAGTACTGTACGGTTTACTTTTGACGTTAGCTCGGCCCAGCTTAGGCTAGATATTCCCACTGTGCTCAGTATTAATAGCGCAGTAAAAAGAAATCTGTTTTTGGAAAAATATCGAATCATTTACCAGCGCTCTTCGTCGTTGGGTGGCTTGGGGCGTTTTGGCTCCAGTGCACGTTGACGCGACTGGTAGCGGAATTTTGCGCGCAGCAGACCGCCGGGATCATCGGGGACTCTGCGTAACATCTGTTCTATTTCTTGCTGAGCCTGTTTCTCTTCTTCGGTGGGCTCGGCCTGTGCTTCTTCTTGCTGTGCTTCTTCCTGCTGTTCTTTTTCTTTCCGTTCCTGTGCTTCTTTCTCTTTTGCTTCTTGCTCGGCTTGTTCTCGCTCTTCTTTTTCCTGTTCTGTCTCCTCTGGCTGCTGGTTCTGTTGATCCTGTTCCTGCTGTTCGTCGCTGGAATCTGACGGCTGGGGGTCGCCGTCTTCTTGTTGCTGGTTTTGATCCTGGTCTTGCTGGTCTTTTTTGTCTTGGTCTTTCTTTTCTTGGTCCTGGTCCTGCTGCTCGGAAGATTCTTCTTGCTGCTCTTTTAGTTTTTCAACAAGGTCGCGATTGGCCGCGGCATCTTCCATCTCTGGTTGCTGCTTTAAGGCCTGATTATAGGCTTCGATTGCACCTTCAAGGTCGCCAGATTTTGCTAGGGAGTTACCGCGGTTGTAATGGGCGTCGGCTGTTTCGGCGCCTAAATAATCATCGATGGCCTGATCGTAGTTGCCAGCTTTATAGGCTGCGCTGCCACGCCATTGGCTGTCGTTAAACAGTGATTGAGCAGCCTCTAGGTCTCCATCTTCTAATGCCTGAGCCCCTTGCTGGTCTGGGGTTTGCCACAGGTCTTTCCAGTCTAATGCTTCGACGGGATGGCTACTAAACAGTAGCGGAGCAAAGACCAATGTAACCACTGCACCTTTACGAAAACTTAATAGCAGGGCGGGCAAACACAGTATGGCCAGCCAATAGCCCTGGTCGTCCCAGAGGTCAAATGAACGGTCTAGTTCTCTGGTGGCATCGGGGAATAGCTGTTCTGTCACAGCGAGTATTTGCTCAATGTCACTGTCGCCCGCAGTAATAGTTTGGTAGTTGCCACCCTGTGCAGAGGACAACGCTTGCAGTGAGGAGGCGCCTAATTTAGGAATTAAAATAGCGCCGCGACTGTCTTTAACAAAGCCGCCATCGCCGAGAGGAATAGGTGCACCCTGATCAGTGCCCACGCCCAAAATAGAGAGTCTAAATTTTCCGGCTTGGGAGACCATGGACTGAATGGTGCCAAAGGCTGAGCGTGCCACACCGTCGGTTATTAATAAAATATCCGCCTGTTCGTAACCCCCGTTAATCGCCAGTTCGAGGGCGATCTCTATGGCTTCTTCGGTATTACTGCCGTACTCGGGTAACAGGGTAGGGTGCAGAATTGGTACCAAACTAATAATGGTATTGCTGTCTTCGGTTAGGGGCGAAACCGTATGGGCCTCACCGCCATAAACCACCAGGGCAGTAAAACCTTCGCGGCGTTTTTTAAGAATATCAATTAATTTGTAGCGGGCGCGAACCAGGCGGCTGGGTTTTATATCTTCGGCGAGCATGGAGGGTGATAAATCGAATACCACTATTAAGGCAGAATCTTCTTTGTGCACCGGTTGAGGCAACTGCTGCCAAGTTGGGCCCGCAAGGCTGATGCAACTCAGTAACCAGACTAGGGCCAAACCAGTTATTAACCAGGCGGTGCTGTGGCGCTTTTTGCCGGTCTCGCCCTGCATTAAAAAGGGCAGTAGGGCGGGATTTATTATCTGTGCCCAGTTGCCGGCGCTGCGTTTGCGCCATTGGAATAGCGCCAGTACTAGCACTGCGGGAATTAACCCCAAAAACCAGAGTGGACGCAGAAAATGAAAGTCAGCCGACGAGGCCATTAGCTCGGAGAAGAATTCAGGCATGGGCGCTCCTGCGACTACTAAGCAGCGCGACTATTAGGCTGAGCGCAAAAGCCAATCCCAGAGGCCAGTGAAAAAGAGTAGCCACGGGGCGAATAGTTTCCGCTTCCTGCTCTATGGCTTCGAGACGATTGAGTTCGGCATAAATAGCCATTAATTCTTGAGGATCCCGAGCGCGAAAAAATAGTCCGCCCGTGGTATCGGCAATGCCCTGTAATGCCGTTTCATCGAGGTCGGCGCTCGGGTTAGTCACGCGGTTGCCAAACAGCCCCCAGGTTTCTTGCATCTCTGCGCCTATGCCGATGGTGTAGATTTTAACCTTGGCCCGCTTCGCGAGGTCGGCGGCTTCCATAGGATCTAACTCACCGGCATTATTGGCGCCATCGGTGAGCAGAATAACCACGCGATGGTTTTCCGGTCGGTCCTGTAATCGTTTGACCGCAAGCCCGATGGCATCACCAATGGCGGTACCATTACTGCCTGCAAAGCCTAGCTGGGCTTCGTTTAATAAGACCTGCATAGTTTTGCGATCAAAGGTGAGGGGCGTTTGTAGATACGCTTTTTCGCCGAATAAAATAAGCCCCAGTCGATCACCTTCACGCTTGATCACAAAGTCGCCGACTACAGCTTTTACAGCCACCAAACGATTTACTTGGCGGCCATTAATTTCCATATCTTCTTGCTGCATGCTGCCAGAGATATCCACGGCCAGCAGAATGTCTCGGCCATTGGTAGGCATGGCCACAGGTTCACCAATCCATACGGGGCGTGTGAGGGCTGCTACCGTGCTCAGCCAGCAGATGGTTAGCATGGCGAGAAGCAGGTGACGCTGCCAGGTCGTGGTTTTAAGAGAGGTGCCTGCATTCAGTGCGGCGCTCGCGAGCAAGGGTGCGCGCAGGGCACGCATGCTTAACTCGGCGGGGCTACGCAGCCAACGATAGATAAAGGGTAGGGGTGTAAGGGCGAGTGCCCAGGGCCAGAGAAGGTCTAGCATTATGGCTTGGCCTCCCGTTTGTGTTCGATGACCCAGGTTTTAGCGCTGGCTAATACCTTTATTTCAAGTGACTGTAAGTTGCCTGTCTGCTGGTCGCTGCTCGAATAAAGCGCGGAGCTTAGGTTGTCGGGCAAGTCAGTAAAGATGCTAGTGACGCAGCTTATCTGCAAAAAGCCGATAAATTTTTCGATGCTTAGACTACTCGCCTGCTGTTTGGGGTAGGCGATATTGGCGGTCTGTTTAAGGACGACAAATATATCCGCTAGGGGTGCTGAGCTGCCACCCTGCTCAATCTCTAACAACTTAGCTAGAGCCTGGCGGCGATACAGATTAGCGCGCTTGCGTTGCACCGCTTTAAAGATTATCCAGCCAGTGACCAGACCCAATAAAATAATCAGTACCCACCAGCCGGGCGCCAGTGGCCACCATAAAATAGTCTCGGGCAGGTGAATATCGCGAAGTTGCGCTAAAGGATCTGATTCCATTAACCGCCTCCGCTGGTATTACTATTATTGCTATTGCGCGCGTTGCTGCGTTTCTTGCTATAGGCGCGGCCCAACACCGACATCACATTATCGGCGGTGCTAAAAGAGAGCAGGCCCGCCGAGAATTTTTCGCTGAGCTTTTTCAATCGCTGGCTGCGGTCTTCAAAGGCTTTTTCAAACCGCTGGCGTAGTTCACTGTTGCCGGTGTCGAGCATGGTTTGTTGCTGGCCATCGCTCACGGCGTAAATAGAGGGGTCGGGCAATACGGCTTCTATTTGGTCGTAGACATGACAAAAATTAATATTGCCATGACGGGCTAGCTCAAAGAGATGCCGCTCGCAGTCATCGTCGAGATCATGGAAGTCGCTGACAATAAAGATACTGCTGCCGGTGGCGGTAAAACGGCGCGATTCTTCGAGCATTTCCGCCAAGCTATAACGGTCGGCCTGTGGCTCTAATAACTTGGCACTGTATTCCTGTAAAGCATGGATAAACTGCAATACCGCATGATGGCTGCGGCGGGCTTTGACATCCACCTGCTGCTGTTGACCAAAGACCACGCCACCGGCGCGGTCATTGGCGCTGAGCCCGGCCCATGCCAGTGCTGCTGAAATTTCACAGGCGACAACCGATTTTAACTGCTGGCTGCCAAAGAACATGGGGCTGCGCAGATCGGTTATCACCAGAATCGGGCGTTCTCGTTCTTCGCTAAATATTTTGGTGTGGGGTGTTTGGGTGCGTGCTGTAACGCGCCAGTCAATGGTGCGCACATCATCGCCAGGCTGATACAGGCGCACCTGATCAAAGTCCATGCCGCGCCCACGAAAGCTGGATTTATGGCCGCCAGCGAGCATCTGTCGCGCCTGAATTTTTGGAAAGCCACTGAGTTCCCGGGCGCCATAACGCAGCCGCACCATCTCGGTGAGGCTGGCGACTGCCGGGTGCTGGTTAAGCTCTTCCTGAGTCAGGCTGTCGGTCATAAGGGCTTATTCATAGATGCTTATTCATGCCGAGGGTACGGACGCCAGTAATCGGTCGATAACCTGATTGGCAGTGACGCCACTGGCTTCGGCTTCGAAGCTTAAAATCAGTCGGTGGCGCAATACATCATGGGCCACGGCTCGAACATCATCTGGGGTCACAAAGTCACGGCCTTCTAACCATGCCAGTGCTCGACTGCAGCGATCTAGGGCAATGGTGGCTCTTGGGCTGGCGCCGTAATCCAACCACTGGGCTAGCTCGCCGCCATAGGCCTTGGTGTTTCGGGTGGCTAGAATTATCTGCACTAAATACTCTTCGACGGGCTCTGCCATATGTACTGCGAGTGCCTGTTTGCGGGCCTCGAGCAATGTTGCCTGGCTGATAGGCTCGATAGTTTCCTGTGCCTGATGCAGCGCTTCCTGTCGAGACAGGGCGAGAATTTGGCGCTCGGTCTCTGGGGCTGGGTAGTCCACCAGAATATGCATTAAGAAGCGGTCCATCTGGGCTTCGGGCAATGGATAGGTGCCTTCTTGCTCAATGGGATTTTGCGTGGCCATTACCAAAAACAGTTCCGGCAGCTGGTAGGTGTTTTTACCCACAGATATCTGACGCTCGGCCATGGCTTCCAACAGCGCGGACTGAACCTTGGCCGGTGCACGGTTTATTTCGTCTGCCAGCACTAGGTTATGAAACAGTGGCCCTGCCTGAAATTCAAAGGTGCCCTCTTGGGGGCGGTAGATGTCACTGCCGGTAATGTCGGCGGGCAGTAGATCTGGGGTAAATTGCACCCGGTGAAAATCTGCTTCGAGACCTTCGGATAGGGTTTTGATGGCCTTGGTCTTGGCTAGGCCAGGCGCGCCTTCAACAAGCAGATGCCCATCGGCGAGCAGGGCGATAATCAGGCGTTCAACAAGGTGGTTCTGGCCGACAATTTTACTGCCGAGCCACTGTTTAAGTTGGTTGATATTCTGGTGCAAATCTAACCTCTGCTAGTGGGTTTACATGATGGAATGGTGGGTGATTCTAGTGGCTATGCCGACAAGACTCAAATGGCGTTTTTATATGCCTTTTTGTCGGGTTTTTTTACTAGCTAAAAGCGATTTAGTTTTGTTACTCTAGAACGCAGAAAGCTTCTAACCAAGCTACAGACTTATAAAAAACAGAAAGGTTTCAAAACCCGATCATGGATGCTAAAAATAAGGGTCAGCGAGCTGATTTAATTCAGTCCCTAAACAAAATCGCCAGTAAAAGCCTTAACAAATCTCAGGCACAGCAGTTTACTAATTTTACTGCTAACGCCATGCATTTCTATCCAGACGCTGACTATTTGGCCAGGCCGCCAGAAGATATTTTCTGGAATCTCTGGAGCCTGTGCCGCTTTAGCACTGAAGCCCCAAGCCCCCCAGTCGATGGGCAGGTCGCCACTGGCCTTGCAAAGGTCCGGGTATTTAACCCCAACCCGGAGCATGACGGCTGGTTAAGCAAACATACCACTATCTTTATTAACCAGCATGACATGCCCTTTCTGGTTGATTCCCTGCGCATAGTACTCAACCGTCGCGGGCTTAATATTTTTACCTTGCAGAGCAACCCCGTGTGGGCCGTGCGCGATAGTGCCGGTGTTATCGAGAGCATCCATTCCGACTATGCCGAGGGTGCCGAGCGGGAAGCCTTTATTACCATCGAAGTAGACATGCATGCCGAGTCTGAACTTGCCGACCTGCACAGAGATCTGGCGTCGGTGCTAGATGATGTTGAGGTGGTGGTGGGTGCCTTTGATCCCATGCGCGAGCGGGTTGAGAGTCTGATCACTGAACTTCAGGCCAATGCACCAAAAGTAGAGCAGCTGGATGAGTCTCTGGAGTTTTTACGCTGGATTTACAACGGCTACTTTACCTTCACTGGCTGTGCAGAATTTGATCTAACCACCGACGGCGATAGCATGTACCTCAGCGAAGTGGACGATAGTCGCCACGGCCTACTAAAAAAATACAGCGGCGATCACCGCGAAGAATTAGTGGAAGAGTTGGGCCCAGGCGTTCGTGGACTCTATGAGGGCGATGACTTGCTGACTATTACCAAGTCGTCGCGACGTTCTCGTGTGCACCGCGATGTGTATTCCGACTACGTGGTGGTCAAACGATTTAATGAACAGGGCGAGCCCTGTGGTGAAGTGCGCTTCATGGGCCTCTACACCTCCCAGTTTTACTCGTACAGCCCGCGCCGCATTCCGCTACTGCGTAACAAAGTTAACTGGGTGATGGATAACTCTGGCTTCAAGCAGACCAGCCATGACGGCAAGGCGCTGATGGCTATTTTGGACTTCCATCCTCGTGATGAACTGTTCTTTGTCAGCAAGGAAACTCTGGCCGAGACAGCGATTGGTATTTGGCAGATTTATGAGCGTCGAGTGATCAAGGCATTTATGCATCCTGATCCCTTTGATAAGTTCGTCACCTGTATTCTATATCTGCCGCGCGAGTCTTTTAGCACCCAGTCGCGGATGAAAATTCAGCAGGCTATCGGCGTTGAGCTAGAAGCTGTAGAGAGTGAGTTTACGACCCAGTTTTTGCCGGAGTCTGTGCTGGTGCGTATCTATCTTGTGTACCAGATTCGTAGCAAGAAGTACCTCGAAGTAGACAGCACCCAACTAGAAAACATTGTTCGTCAGGTCACTCGTGACTGGTCTGATGAGTTTGCAGAGATGGCCATCAGTTCTGTGGGTGAAAACGAAGGCCAAGGCTTGGCTCGACGCTTTCAGCGCGCATTCCCAGCCGCTTATCGTGAGCTTTATAGCCCCCAGCAGGCGGTTGCCCATATTGGCTTATTTGATGCCTTAGAAAATTCTGGTGAACTGGCCATTGAGTTGCAGCACAAGCAGGCGGCAGAGAATAATCATCTGCAGCTAAAGCTGTTTCATCTGGACGAGCCATTAGAACTCTCGGATATGATTCCGATGTTAGAAAATCTCGGCTTTCGCGTAGTGATGGAGCATCCCTACTTAATAGAGCCGGATAAGGAAGGCCAGGTGTGGCTGCAAGAGTTCCAGCTGTCGTTCTCGCTAGATGTGAATGTCGATGTAGAAGCAGTGCAGGGCAACTTTAAGCAGGCATTGAGCAGAGTCTGGAAAGGCGACGCGGAAAACGATAGCTTTAACCGTCTGGTGATTGGTGCGCGTTTAGATTGGCGTGCCGTGGCCATGTTGCGACTCTATGCCCGCTACTTAAAGCAGCTGGGCATTTCCTACAGTCAGGTATTTATAGCCGATACATTGTCGCGCTATCTGGATATTACCCGCAATCTGGTGGCTCTATTTAAAAGCTATTTCGATCCGCGCTATGCCGGCGACAGTCGCTCTGAGCGCTCAGAAGGTTTGGCGAGAAAAATTCTTGAAGGACTGGACGCGGTTGAGAACATTAGTGAAGACAATGTAATTCGCAGTTACCTAGAAGTTATTCAGGCTACATTGCGTACCAACTTCTTCCAAACCTTTGAAGACGGCACCAATAAATCTTATATCTCAGTCAAGCTGGAGTCGGGCAAAATCTCTCTGGCCCCTAAGCCTAGGCCTGCCTATGAAATATTCGTCTACTCACCAAGAGTGGAAGGTGTGCATTTGCGTGGCGGCAAGGTAGCCCGTGGTGGTTTGCGCTGGTCCGATCGATTGGAAGATTACCGCACCGAAGTATTGGGTTTGGTTAAGGCCCAGCAAGTAAAGAATGCAGTGATTGTGCCCACTGGCGCCAAGGGCGGCTTTGTCGCCAAACAGGCGTCTATGGCTGCCGGTCGTGAAGCCTGGTTACAGGAAGGCATAGCGAGCTATATGCTCTATATACAGGCTCTTTTAGATATTAGTGACAACCTTATTGAGGGTGAAGTAGTACCGCCAATAGATGTGGTGCGCCGTGATGGCGACGACCCTTACCTAGTTGTTGCCGCCGATAAGGGCACAGCTACATTCTCGGATATTGCCAATGAAATTTCTGAGGCCAACAACTTCTGGCTCGGAGATGCCTTCGCCTCTGGCGGCGGCAATGGTTACGACCATAAGGGCATGGGTATTACAGCTCGAGGTGCCTGGGTAGCTGTGCAGCGCCACTTCCGTGAAGTGGGCATGGATATCCAGAAACAAGACTTCACCGTGGTCGGTGTTGGCGACATGGGCGGTGATGTATTTGGTAATGGCATGCTGTTATCAGAGCATATTCAGCTGGTGGCTGCGTTTAACCACCTGCATATCTTTATTGATCCAAACCCAGATTCCGCGGCCACCTTTAAAGAGCGCAAGCGCCTCTTCGAAACACCGCGCACTACCTGGGATGATTTTGATAAGTCATTGATGTCCAAAGGCGGGGCACTGTATTCCCGTTCCGCCAAGTCTCTTAAGCTCACGCCCCAGATCAAGGCGCGCTTTAATATTGAGAAAGATGAAGTCAGCCCCACGGAGCTAATGACCGCGCTGCTGAAGTCCGAAGTTGATTTGATTTGGAATGGCGGCATTGGTACCTATGTGAAGTCCTCCGGTGAAAACAATGCCGAAGTAGGGGATCGAGCCAATGATGGCCTGCGGGTTAACGGCAAAGACCTGCGCTGTAAGGTATTTGGCGAAGGCGGTAATTTGGGTATGACCCAGCGTGGTCGTATTGAGTTCTGTCTAAAAGGCGGCCTCTGTAACACCGACTTTATTGATAATGCCGCTGGAGTGGACTGCTCAGACCACGAGGTGAATATTAAAATTCTCCTCAACAAAGAAGTTATGGCTGGCCGACTGACTATGCCGGATAGAAACGAGTTTCTCGCCTCTATGACCGACAGTGTGGCTGAGTTAGTGCTGCATAATAATGAGCGACAAACCCAGGCCATTAGTCTGGCCATGCATCGCAGTGATCAACAGCACGCCGAATATCAACGCTTTATGGCTTGGTTGGAAGAGAGTGGAAGGCTAGACCGAGAGCTAGAATTTCTGCCCACAGACGACCAGCTCAATGAGCGAATTAATCGCAATAAGCCTGTCTGGACAAGGCCAGAGCTATCCGTGCTGGTTTGCTATTCCAAGGTAATGCTCAAAGAAGTGCTGTTGCAGGCAGATTTACTCTCAGAGCCCTGGTTGGCTAAGTCAGTGAACGATGCCTTCCCTGAAGAGCTAGTGAATCGTTACAGCGACGCAGTGGCAGAGCATCAACTACGCCATGAAATTGTTGCAACACAGCTAGCCAACGATCTGGTGGATAGAATGGGCTTTAGCTTCTTCTTCCGCCAAATGGAATCTACCGGTGCCTCGGCAGGTGAAGTGGTTCGCGCCTATACCATGGTCATAAATGTGTTGGGTATTGATGAGCAGTGGCAAAACATCGAATCCGACACCAGCCTAGCGTCCGACGTGCAATTAGATTTACTGCATATGCTCATTCGTCTAGTGCGCCGAACCACAAGATGGTTCCTGCGCAACAGACGCCTAAACCTTGATTGCACGGATATTATTTCGCAATTTGCAGGGCCAATGCAGGCGGTTATTAAGCATATGCCAGAGCGTGATCAGAAAGAGTGGGTTGGGCTTTGGCAGGCTGAAAAAGCCGTTTTACTGGAGCAGGGCGTAGAGCCTGAGCTGTCCTCAAGATTGGCTGCATCCGATAGCCTGTTTTTGAGTCTGGGTATTGTGGATACTGCCTTAAAGCAGCAAAAGCCGATCGAACAGGTGGCCAAGCTGTATTTCACCCTGGGAGAGCAGCTGTCTCTTGACTGGTTTATGGCACAGATTGTTGGTTTGCAGCCAGACAATCGCTGGCAGGATCTGGCGCGTGAGTCCTATGTGGACGACCTCGAAAGCCAGCGTCGCCGATTAACCGCCAGCTTACTCGCCGGCGATATCGACAGTATCGATTCTCTGTTAGAAGATTGGCAGGTGCAGCAGCAGGTACTCATTCATCGCTGGCAGTCCATGGTGCGAGATTTACGCCGCGGCGGGGCACCAGACTTTGCGATGATTTCGGTGGCATTGCGCGAGTTGCTTGATCTGGTGCAGGCATCGGTTGATGCGGTGCAGTCTTAAATAACGATTACTCCAAGAACTCATTAATAGCTTAGGTTTTTATATGGATATTTTTACCGTTACATCAAAACGCTTCAAAAGTAGACTTCGTGAAAAGGCTATTGCGCGTGCTAACACTCGTATCTTGCTGGCCGGACGAAAGCCGCAAGACCTTAGTGCTGATGACTTAGAAATTGTCGTACAAGAGGAAGAGGGGAAAGTGAAGGGTGAGCTTAAAGAGAAAGGAGTCCTCGCATTACTGGCCTTGTTAGGCCTCAGTTGGTTCGGTTAGATGATGAAGGGTATCTTGCGACTAACGGCTTTGAGTTTTATTTGGACCCGCTATAAGACTGGGATTGTCTCGACCGCGATATTGTTTTTGTATTTTTGGTTGGTGGGTGAGTTGCATCAGGATTTCGTGGAATTTGCCGCCTTAAACGATGATGCCAAATATCTGGGCGTTTCATTTTTAGTCAAATGGCTCGGATTTGTTCTAGGTGTCGTTGTCTACTTCCTATTATCTGGCCGCTATCGTAATCAGAGGCGCGGTGGTGCTAGTTCGCCCGATTTGTGTGACCAGCCTGGTGACGACCCATTTGATGCTATTCGAAAAAAAGACAACTTACGGTCAGCGGCTGATTTTGTCGTTGATAAGGACGAGAAGGGTTAAGTCAGAACGCATAAAAAAAAGGCCGCAACTTCGCATGAGTTGTGGCCTTTTTGGTGACTCAACAAATACTTTTCTCTGTGAGCCGGAAGCAGGATAAATTCCTGCTTAAGTTTATCTGGGCATTAGCCCCCTCGTAAAAATACCAGCTAAATACTAAATGGGAGAGTTACAAACTAGCGGCTTTTTGCTGGAAAGAAGCCTGGTTAAATCCATTCCAGTAATCTTCTCGTCCTTCGCGCCATCCTCTTGACCAGTGATACGCCATTACCGATTGGTCTTGATAGGGACATGCAGTTATTGATCGTTGTTGAATTGCGGCCTGATAGCCTTTTGCGAACGAGCGGTTGTCTTGATCTCTTTTATGTTTTTTCACATCATCTCCTAAGGGTTTATCTAGGAAACTGCCATTCAGCTTATAAAACCTGCTGAGAGCAGTTTTATCAAACAAAATTGTGTAAAGATCTATAGAATAAGCGCCTTTAAGCGCCTGTTCCAGTTGACCAAAAACTGCCCTGTATGTCGAAGACCTAGTTGGTCTAATAAAGGGGGTGCTTTATTCCACAAAGTAATCAAAGGAAATTTTTGTGTCCCAAAAGCACGCGCATAAAGACTGGTTAGCCACCTGCCCCAAAGGGCTGGAGCTACTGTTGGCTGAAGAGCTACAGGCTCTGGGCGCCACTGGCCTCAAGGAAACCGTAGCTGCCGTGCATTTTGAGGGCTCTTTAGAGCTGGCCTATCGCGCCTGCCTCTGGTCTCGTTTGGCCAACCGTATTCTTATGCCCCTGCACAGTTTTATGCTCAACGAAGCAGATGACCTGTATCAACAATGTAACGATATTCCCTGGGAGAGTCATTTCACCTCCGAGCAGAGCATTGCTATCGACTTTATTGGCACCTCCAGACTGATCGACAACACCATGTTTGGTTCCCAGCGGGTTAAAGATGCGGTTGTTGACCGTATTCGCCGTGTTGAAGGCGAGCGCCCCAACGTAGACACCAAGAACCCAGATATTCGTATCCAGGTGCGTCAGCACAAAGGCCGTGTAAGCGTCTCTTTAGATATCTCCGGTGAAAGCTTGCACCGCCGTGGCTACAGAAGCGGGCAGGGCAGCGCACCCATCAAAGAAAACCTCGCCGTAGCCTTACTGTTGCGTGCTGGCTGGCCAGCCATGGCCGTCGAGGGTGGCGCACTGCTCGACCCCATGTGTGGTAGTGGCACCTTAATTATTGAAGGCGCAATGATAGCGGCAGATATAGCCCCAGGCATATTGCGCGAACATTACGGATTCCAGAACTGGTTGCAGCATGATGCAGAATTATGGGAAACCATCCGTGAGGAAGCCCGGCAGCGCAAAATTACCGGCTTAGAAAATCTAGAGCTGGATATTCGCGGCTACGACGCCAACCCACGAGTATTGGAATACACCACCACCAATATTGAAAACGCCGGATTGGATGACCATATTCGGCTGGCCCATAAACCCATAGACCAGTTCGGTAAGCCCACCGCAGAAAGAGGCTTGCTACTAACCAACCCTCCGTATGGCGAACGCCTGGGTGATGTGGATGAACTTATTCCCCTGTATCAAAAGCTGGGCACAGTTCTACAAAAGAACTTCCAAGGCTGGCGTGCCGGGATTTTTACCGGCAATTTAGACTTAGCCCGCGAGACCGACCTAAGCCCACACAAACAGTACAGTCTATTTAACGGCACGCTTCCCTGTAAGCTGCTGATATTCGAAGACATGACCTCCAAGTCTGCGCAGATAGCCGCACGACTGCAGCAACCAGCACCAGCTCGGGAATTAACCGAAGGCACCATGATGCTGGTTAACCGCTTTAAGAAAAATCAGCGCAGATTAGATGGCTGGTTAAAGCGCAACGATATCAGCTGTTATCGCCTTTACGATGCCGATATACCCGAATATTCAGTGGCCATCGATATGTACGAAGGCGCCATACATGTGCAGGAATATGCACCACCGGCCACTATCCCAGAGAAAGATGCCCGTGAGCGTTTTGCTGAAGTAAAAGAGGCGGTTAGAGCCTACGCACCCAAAGCTGGCCGCAATATATTTTACAAAGAGCGCCGCCGCCAGAAAGGCGACAATCAGTATCAGCGACTAGCTGAAGAGCAGGGCCCCGGCCAATCTATGGTGGTCAACGAAGGCCGCGCCAAGCTAGAAGTAACCCTGTCGGATTATTTGGATACCGGCCTTTTCCTTGACCACCGTCCCGTGCGCAAAATGCTCGGCGAAATGGCCAAGGGCAAGAAATTCCTCAACCTATTTTGTTACACCGCTGTAGCTACGGTTCAGGCCGCTCTTGGGGGTGCAAAAGAAACCCTTAGCGTAGATATGTCCAACACCTATTTGGACTGGGCTGGCCGCAACTTCGAGCTCAACCAGCTGGACTCTTCAGCCCATGAGTTAGAGCGCGCAGACTGTTTAACCTGGTTAAAAGCCACCACCTACAACGACTATTTTGATTTGATATTGCTCGACCCTCCAACCTTTTCAAACTCGAAAAAGATGGAGTCGGTTTTAGATGTGCAGCGAGATCATGCCGAACTAATTCGAGACACAATGACAAAACTGTCTCCAAATGGCGTGCTGATTTTCTCCAATAACTTCCGCAAGTTCAAAATGGATGAGCTTATTTCACGGCAGTTTTCGGTTGAGAATATAACCCCTCAGGCACTGGATATGGATTTTGAGAGAAACCCGCGTATCCACAATGTATGGAAAATTACTCGACGCAGTACGTTTGGATAAGAGCTTGGAAAATAGTCTGGTCATCTACACCGGCCCTAATTGCCATCTCTGTGGGCAGGCTAAGGCAATACTCTATCCGCTATTATCGGAAAGGGGACTAACACTGGTAGAGGTGGATATTCACACCGATGCTGAGTTACAGGAAAAATATGGCATTCGCATTCCTGTTGTTGCGCTGGTTAATGGTGAGGAGAAGGGTTGGCCTTTTACTGCGGCTCAGATTGGGCGGTTATTGGATGGGGCTGGTTAGGAGTGGGTAAGTCTAGAGCGAAATACAGCAGGAGATCCTTCGGTTCGCTGCGCTCTCTCAGGATGACAAAATATGGCGCTCTCTCAGGATAACCACAAACATTGTCATCCTGAGCGAAGGCGAAGGATCTCATGCCGTCCGCCGGATACTAATTATTCCCATCAAGCCGCTGACTAACTAAACCGCGCCAAATACTTATCCAACGCATTAGCAAATTCCATCCTATCTTTCTGGTTAAGCGGTGGCGGCCCGCCACCCACCTGCACACCGCTATTACGCATACTGTCCATAAAATCCCGCATATTTAGCCGCGCCTTAATATTGGCCTTGGTATATAACTCGCCCCTCGGATTCAACGCTTTACCGCCCTTATCAATTACTTCAGCAGCCAGCGGAATATCCGCGGTTATCACCAAATCATCTGCTTCTACCAACTCAACAATATGGTCATCGGCCACATCAAAGCCCTGGCTCACCTGAATACTGCGCACAGTCGGAATTCTGGGGATTGAGAGGGGTTGGTTGGCTACTAGAACAACCTCGATCCCTGTGCGTTGTGAGACGCGATAGAGGATATCTTTGATCACGGTGGGGCAGGCATCGGCGTCGACGTAGATTTTCACGGAATGGTTAAACTCATCAGATTAGATGTTGCGCATTGTAACCTATCTCAATCGCTGGAAAGGCTTGTATCTAGGGCTGTACAGGGTAAAATGCCCGACTAATAAATTAACTCATGTGGCCCCTAGTATGGGTCACCACTGAAAAGGAAAGTATTATGCCCGCAATTACCCTGCCTGACGGTTCCCAACGACTTTTTGAAAACCCTGTTTCTGTAGCTGATGTGGCTGCTGATATTGGCGCGGGTCTGGCGAAAGCTACCCTCGCTGGTGTGGTTAATGGCGACGTTGTTGATGCCTCTTACCTTATAGAGCAAGACGCAACCCTGGCCATTGTTACTGACCGGTCCGATGAAGCGCTGGATATTATCCGTCACTCGTCTGCCCACTTGCTGGCTATGGCGGTTAAGCAATTATTTCCTTCTGCTCAGGTGACTATTGGTCCTGTGATTGAAGATGGTTTTTATTACGATTTTGCCTTTGAGCGGGCGTTTACGCCGGAAGACTTAGAGCTTATCGAAAAGCGCATGACTGAATTGTCTACTGAAGACTTGGCCATTAGTCGTGAAGAATGGGATCGCGATGAAGCGGTTGAGTTCTTTAAAGGGATTGGCGAAGCCTATAAAGCTGAGATTATTGCCAGTATTCCTGCTGATCAGGCTATTGGCCTCTATCGTCAGGGCGATTTTATTGACCTCTGTCGTGGGCCCCATGTGCCTTCGACTGGCAAGCTGTCGGCCTTTAAGTTGACCAAAGTCGCCGGCGCCTATTGGCGTGGCGACAGCAACAATGAAATGTTGCAGCGTATTTACGGCACGGCTTGGTCGAATAAGAAAGAGCTCAAGGCTTATATTAACCGTCTGGCTGAAGCCGAGAAGCGCGATCACCGCAAGATTAACAAGAAACTCGATCTCTACCATATGCAGGAAGAGGCGCCGGGTTCGATCTTTTGGCACCCCAAGGGCTGGAGTGTTTACAGCGCCATTGAAGAATATATGCGCGGTAAGCAGCGCGCACAGGGTTACCAAGAAATTAAGACGCCACAGATTGTTGATATGAGTCTGTGGGAGAAGTCGGGGCACGCGGATAAGTTTGGCGACGATATGTTTAGCCTGCAAACCGAAGATCGCACTTACGCGGTTAAGCCGATGAACTGCCCCTGTCATGTGCAGGTGTTTAATCAGGGCTTAAAAAGCTACAGAGATTTGCCACTGCGTCTGGCGGAGTTTGGTTCCTGCCACCGCAATGAGCCTTCGGGATCACTCCACGGCATCATGCGCGTGCGTTCCTTTACTCAGGATGACGCGCATATCTTCTGTACTGAAGAGCAGATTCAGCCGGAAGTGTCGCAGTTTATTGATTTCCTCCATGAGGTTTATGCCGACTTTGGCTTTACTGAAATTATCTATCGTCTCTCTACTCGGCCTCCAGAGCGAGTGGGTTCTGATGAAGACTGGGATCGTGCTGAAGCGGCATTGGGTCAAGCGTTAGATGCAAAAGAATTACCTTGGCAGGAGCTGCCAGGTGAGGGCGCCTTTTATGGCCCCAAGATTGAGTTCTCGTTAAAAGACTGTATTGGTCGAGTTTGGCAGTTGGGTACCATTCAGGTGGACTTTTCTATGCCGGGCCGTCTCGATGCGCAATATGTTGCCGAAGATGGCAGTCGCCAAGTTCCGGTGATGTTACACCGGGCAATTTTGGGTTCTTTTGAGCGATTTATCGGTATTTTGATCGAGCAGTACGAAGGCGCGTTTCCGTTTTGGTTGGCACCCGAACAGGCCGTTGTGATGAATATTACCGACTCTCAGGCCGATTATGCGCAAGAAGTTGCTAAATCATTGCAAAATAACGGCTTTAGAGCGATTTGTGACTTGAGAAACGAGAAGATCGGCTTTAAAATCCGCGGTCATTCTATGCAACGAGTTCCTTATATACTTGTTGTTGGTGATAAAGAGAAAGAGTCGCGCACGGTAGCGGTCCGAACTCGGGATGGAAAAGACCTTGGCAGCTTGCCACTAGAACAGGTTTTGACCATGTTTTCCGAGGAAACGGAACAACGCGGGCGCATTTGTGTTGAAGAAACGGAGTAAAGCTTATTAAAAAAGACAGCAAGCGGGCGCGTCTTAATGACGATATAACGTCCCCCGAAGTACGATTGGTCGCATCTGATGGTTCTCAGGTAGGCGTAGTTAGCCTGACGGA
>Ga0307997_10000049_pt1 | contig 47672 bp, 45 predicted proteins | sample Davwhametageno36_FD_203165 | JGI IMG/M metagenome (GOLD analysis project Ga0307997, IMG submission 203165) | Marine microbial communities from Davis Island wharf, Antarctic Ocean - #36 | ecosystem: Environmental > Aquatic > Marine > Unclassified | place: Antarctic Ocean: Davis Island wharf... | reverse complement strand
ATACGGGAATCCCGTCACAAAAGCTAGATTGGGATGCGCATGTTTCCCAATCCGCAACAATATGTGTTGCGTGGATGCCGCGCCTTATCAAGTGTACGCTAGGTGTTGTGTGTATTTAGTTCACGACCCGCAAGGGTTGGCGTGGTGGGACTTTGCCAGATTTGAGCGCATCATATGGGTCTTCGTCCGCCAGCATCATATCCACGACCTGTCGCATCAGCTGTCTGCGTCCACGCGCGGCATAAAACCCACCGGGGACTTGGCTGGTTTCCAACAGGAACCGCCGGTAATCTTTGTAGGCTTTGCTGTCGGGGCGCGCCGGGCTGGCAAAGAAGTTTTCGAGGGGTTGCTCTGACACGAATTCTGGTTTTGCGTAGACTGCTGCCCCGAATACCTTCAATGGGATGCCGCGCCAAAGGACTTGCTGTCCCGCGGTGGAATTCACCGTGACGGCTGTGCGTGCGTGATCCAAAAGCCGTGCGAGTTTACCGCCACGCACATAGTGCACGCGGGCCTCAATGCCATGTTTGCGGGCTTGCTCTCGGATGATCCGTTTCAGCGGCGACCGCCCGTTTTCTAGCGGGTGTGCTTTGAACACAAGGTGGTGGTGTCGCGGAGTGCCTTTGGCAAAGCCGTCCATCACGACTTCGATGAATTCGCCCATGCGCTTGAACGGTGAATGCGATTGAAAGCTTGCGTCATGTTCAAGTTGCATTAGCACAAGGTGATACGGAAAACCGCCGTAGCGGATGCGCGCCGTCGCGATCATGCGGTCGAGCGCCGTGTAAGGCATGAGCACCAGCCGCTTGGTGTAAAGCATTGTTTCGGTGAGCACGGGCAGTTCGCGGTGCCCTACCATTTTGCGGTAGTGCCCGTTTCTAAACAGCACAAACCAGTGGTAAAGTGCACCGTAGAAAACGTGGTGCCGCATGTCCCCCCAATGGGCAGGCGGCGTCGGCACTTCGAGGTCAGACAGCGCCAATGCTGTCTGCATCTGTGACACTGTCAGGTCCATCAGTTTGGAATTTCCGTTGGTGCCTGCGCGCTCGTAGGTCACCCAATAGGGCCGCATGTACCCTTCTTCAAAGACGTGGATTTGCAGGCCAGCAGCTGTGGCCGCCGCAATTGCATCCGCGTGAATTGGTCGCGTGTCGCCGTAAAGCACGATGTCGGTGATCCCGTGTTCCGCCACGATCGATGAGAACGTGTCTGGCCAGTCTTCGATTGTGCCCTGAAAGGGGATGTAGCCAGCGCCGCCAAACCAGAAGGCTCTATCGCCTGCGTTGAACCCGACCCGCCAGACTTGGCCGCCAGCGGCACGCAGCATTTTAGTGAGCCTGTGAAAATACGGCCCGTGTGGTCCTTGGAGGAACAAAAAGTTGCGGTTGTTTGGGTCGGTCACGGGGGTGGCGTATCCTGATACTGGTTTGCAAAATCCTTATCACAAATTTTAGCGGCAGTAATATGGCGCAGTTTGTGCTGTGGCTTGATTGCCGCAATCCAACGCGTTACGTCAGGGGAAAGATAGAAAGGTCGCGCCATGTTTACAGGAATTGTCACAGATTTGGGTGTTTTGCGTGTGTTGGAGAAGCGCGGCGACCTTCGGGCCCGCATTGGCACCAGCTATGACATTGCAGGCATTGATTTGGGCGCGTCCATTGCGTGCGACGGTGTGTGTCTGACGGTTGTTGCCTTGGGCACCGACGGTGGCAACTGGTTTGACGTTGATATCTCTGCCGAGAGCGTTGAGGCGACCAATATCAAGGCGTGGTCGATTGACCGCCGTATTAACCTTGAACGTGCGCTAAAGATTGGTGACGAGCTGGGCGGGCATATCGTGTCTGGCCATGTTGATGGCACTGCGCAGATAGTCGCGATGGCCGATGAGGGCGACAGCACGCGGTTTACGTTTCGCGCCCCAGAGCCCTTGGCCAAGTTCATTGCCCCAAAAGGATCGGTTGCATTGAACGGCACATCGTTGACTGTTAATAAGGTTGATGGTTGTGATTTCGGCGTGAATATCATTCCGCATACCAAAGAAGTCACCACATGGGCCGACAGTGCAGTTGGCGATTTTGTGAACCTTGAGATTGATACGATGGCCCGTTACGTCGCCCGCTTGCGCGAATTTGACTAAGGATGATGGGTTAAAACCCATCCTACGGCATTGCAACGTCATGTAGGATGGGTCTTGACCCATCGCCCCCTTTTCAACGCGAGCCCAAACCGATACTGCGGTAGCAGTATGCATCAGGGGCACCCATGACACAGATTTTTGAGACACCCGGCCAAGTTGAACAAGATTGGGCCGATGCGATCAGCCCGATTGAAGATATCATCGACGACGCCCGCAACGGCCGTATGTTTGTTCTTGTCGACCATGAAGACCGCGAAAACGAGGGTGACCTTGTTATTCCTGCGCAAATGGCCACGCCTGACGCGATCAATTTCATGGCCAAGCATGGCCGTGGATTGATTTGCCTGACCCTGCCTACCGAGCGGATTGACGCATTGGGTCTGCCGCTTATGGCGACGCATAATTCGTCTCGCCACGAAACGGCGTTCACTATTTCCATTGAGGCCCGCGACGGTGTCACAACCGGCATTTCGGCCGCTGACCGTGCCCGCACCGTGTCTGTTGCCATTGATGCGTCCAAGGGCGCCGTTGATATCGCCACCCCAGGTCACGTGTTTCCGTTGCGTGCCCGCGATGGTGGTGTGCTTGTTCGTGCTGGTCATACCGAAGCTGCTGTGGATATTTCCCGCCTTGCAGGCTTGAACCCATCGGGTGTTATCTGCGAGATTATGCGCGATGACGGCAAAATGGCTCGCTTGCCTGACCTGGTCGCTTTTGCTCAGTTGCATGCTTTGAAAATTGGCACGATCAGCGATTTGATCGCCTACCGCCGCCGCCACGACAACCTGATCAAGATGCGTAAGACCGAGCAGATCACGTCTGAATTTGGTGGCGAATGGGAAATGCGTATCTATGCCGATGAAACCCAAGGTGCTGAGCATATTGCTTTGATTAAGGGTGATATTACATCGGACGCTCCTGTTCTGACCCGCATGCATGCAATGGACCCGATGTTGGATGTTGTCGGCACCGGCCCAAGTGGTCGCCGCAATGAGTTTGGCGATGCCATGAAGATGATTGCCGCTGAAGGCCGCGGTGTTCTAGTGCTGTTGCGAGACGTGTTTTACGAACTTGACCCAGAGGGTGAAGCATCCCCCAAAACGCTGCGCCAGTATGGTGTTGGTGCGCAGATCCTATCGACACTGGGTCTGAGCAAGATCTCGTTGTTGACCAATTCGCCGCAGCCAAAGGTCGTGGGTCTTGATGCTTACGGGCTCCAAATTGTCGGTACCCAAAAGATTTCGGAGATCGGATAATGGCCGGACCTTCGCATTACATCATACCGCGCCCCAGCTTTGATAAACCCGTCAAGCTGTTGGTCGTCGCGTCCCCGTATTATAAAGACATTTACGATATGCAGGTCGCGGGCGCTGTGGCTGAGATTGAAGCCGCAGTTGCCACGTATGAATTGATTGATGTCACCGGTGCGCTGGAAATTCCGACATCCATTGCCATTGCCGAACGCATGTCCAATTTTGACGGTTATGTCGCACTTGGCTGTGTGATCCGCGGTGCCACGACCCATTACGATACTGTGTGTAATGACAGCAGCCGTGCGTTGCAGTTGATGGGTCTGCAAGGCATTTGCATCGGTAACGGTATCCTAACAGTTGAAAACCATGATCAGGCCGTAGAGCGCGCTGATCCGGCGCAGATGAATAAAGGTGCCGGAGCGGCCGCTGCGGCCTTGCACCTGATTGCAACCAGCCGTAAGTGGGGCCGTCCTGATAAAGGTATCGGGTTCACATCAGAAATTCTATTGGCGCAAGGCGGCACGTCCACAGCATGACCATTTCGAACAATCAATTGCGCAAAATGAAATCAGCCTCACGTCTTTATGCGGTGCAGGCCCTGTTCCAGATGGAAGCATCCGGCCAGATGGTTGATCAGATCGTGCGCGAATTTGAAGACCACCGTTTTGGTGAAGCATTTGACGAGATGGAGATGCAGGAGGGTGACGCCCCGACGTTCCGTCTGTTGATGGAAAAAGCCGTCGATAACCAAGCTTTGATCGACCAGATGACCGACCGTGCCTTGGTGGCCAAATGGCCGATTGGCCGCATTGATCCGACTTGGCGCGCGTTGTTCCGTGCTGCTGGTGCCGAATTGCTGGAAAAAGACACCCCGCCAAAGGTGGTTATTTCTGAGTTTGTCCAAGTATCCGATGCATTTTCGCACGATGGCAAAGAGCCAAAGTTTGTGAATGCAGTGTTGGATCATATGGCCCACGAGGCATATCCAGACGGATTTTAATTGGTTTTGGGAATAATGTGCGCACGCTTTGGCGTCGCAGTGCCAAACTGATCTAAACCGTTTGGCGAAAAGTGGCGGGAACCGCAGCATCCGTTCAGGGATTTATTCCCGAGGACCTGTATGTACAGGTGGGCGCCAGATAAATGAACCAAGGTCCAAACAGAGCCAGCTCCCTGGGATTTGCTTAAGGCCACTGGAATGTAACCCCTATAGCGATCGAGAAGAGCAGAAGCCCGCCACCACATCAGATAGGCGCGTAATGGGCTTGGGGCAAGGGGTCTTGACGGATGTTTACGTTTTGTTCATATTTGATGACATGCCAGATAATTCGATCTCGCCCGTTCTAATGCCCGGACAGCTGTTGGCGCGCGGCGTTGCGCGCCATTTGCGCACATTGGATTTTGTGAGTGTCGAAGAGCTTGTACCTGTTCGCGGATTGCGCGTGGATGTCATGGCGCTTGGCCCCAAGGGTGAGATTTGGATAATTGAGTGCAAATCATCACGTGTCGATTTCCAGACAGACACTAAGTGGCAGGGCTATTTGGAGTGGGCGGGTCGTTTTTTCTGGGCGGTGGATCAGGATTTTCCGACGGAGCTGTTGCCCGAATATACTGGGTTGATCATTGCAGATGGTTATGACGCTGCGATCATTCGCATGGGCCCTGAGGTGAGACTGTCGGGGGGGCGCCGCAAGCAGATGTTGGTGAAATTTGCCCGTCACGGCGCCGTGCGTGCGCAGGCGTTGCGTGACCTTGGGTTTCGCTCAGGCGATGCCTGACCGATCGGCTGGGGACCAGCCCCCAGACCCCCGACATATTTAGGCTCTGATAAAGCGGGTTAGCGGGTTTTGACGGCCCGTGCGCCCATTGCAGCTGCGCGAATTTCTTCGGCAATTTCTTCGGCTTCTTCGGGTTCAAAATCCATCGGGACCTCAACGCCGCCTGCTTCAATGAAGATTCGTACCATGCCTTCGTCGGTTGGGCCGATTTGCATGTTTGCCTCGAGATCGCGTTGGTCGTTGATACCCATGGGAACCCTCATTTTGTTGGACTATGGGTGATCTAGCCTGTGTCGCTGTGCATTGGCAAGCGAAGGCGCACGATTTTCGCATGCTTGGGTCTTGCAATCAAATCCGCATGCCGCTAAATCGACGTCAATGCCGCCTTAGCTCAGTTGGTTAGAGCGCTGGTTTGTGGAACCAGAGGTCCCCCGTTCAAGCCGGGGAGGCGGTACCATCCCCCTGATCGGTTATGTACCTGAGAGGATGAACCCTATGGGTCAGACGATTGTATCATTTGAGATTGCAGATGCCCCGCCGCCCCGTATGGATAAGGCGTTGGGCCGCGATGTGCCGAGCGACGCGTCGCTGTCTCGGTCCCGATTGGCCAAGTTGATTGAGGCCGGGGCTGTTGCCGTTGACGGTGTCGTTGTCACGGACCCTCGGTTTCGCGTGGCTGCTGGTGCGCAGATTTCGGTGACAGTGGATGTCGCTGAGGAAAGCCACATCGGCCCTGAAGATATCCCGTTGGATGTTGTCTATGAGGACGATGATCTGATCGTGATCAATAAGCCGTCTGGCATGGTTGTGCATCCGGCACCGGGTACCCCAAATGGCACGTTGGTCAATGCGTTGATCCATCATTGTGGCGATACGCTGTCCGGTGTTGGCGGCATGAAGCGCCCCGGCATTGTGCACCGGATTGATAAGGAAACCACCGGTCTGCTGATCGCTGCCAAGTCAGATCGTGCCCATCATAGTCTGGCCAAGCAGTTTGCCGATCACACCGTGCAGCGCCGCTATATGGCTGTTTGTTACGGTGTTCCTGAGGCCAATGACCCGCGTTTACGTGGCATCAAGGGCACGTCGTTCGAGCCGGGTAATATTTTAAAAGTGCAGACGTTTCTGGGCCGTCATAAGACGGATCGACAGCGTCAGGCGGTGTCGTTCACTGTTGGTCGCCATGCGATTACCCGCAGCCGCACGTTGCAGGCGCTTGGTGCGTTGCCGGTTGCAGCACTAATTGAATGTTGGTTGGAAACCGGTCGTACCCACCAAATTCGCGTTCATTTGGCCCATTGCGGGCATTCGTTGATCGGTGATCCGACCTATGGTGGCAAGCGCAAGTTGTCGCCCAAGGCCGTGGGCGAGGCGGGTATTGCTGCGGTTGATGCATTCCACCGTCAGGCGTTGCATGCGGCGTCACTGGGGTTTGTGCATCCGGTCACCGAAGAGTTCATGGAATTTGAGGCGGAACTACCTGCGGATATGGTCGCACTGGTCACTGGCCTTGGCGGTGCTGTCTGAAACAAACGTCCCATGTGCGTGAGCGCACTGACATAGCCCTTCAAAATGACGACGACCGTATTCATATTTGATTCATGGTTATTGCCTATGCGGTCTTGAAACGGATTACAGTAAGGCCCATATCCATGTTAAGCCCATAAACATTGGGAGGGGATAAGAGACATGAGTAATTTAAAAAATCTACCCGCACCGTCACCGGAGCAAGGTCTGAACCGCTATATGCAAGATATTCGGAAGTTTCCGATGCTTGAGCCGGAACAGGAATACATGCTGGCCAAACGCTGGGTTGACCACGAGGATACCGATGCTGCGCACCAGATGGTAACGTCGCACCTGCGCCTCGCGGCCAAAATCGCCATGGGATACCGTGGATACGGTTTGCCGCAAGCTGAAGTAATTTCGGAAGCCAACGTCGGCCTGATGCAGGCGGTCAAGAAGTTCGATCCCGAAAAGGGCTTCCGTCTGGCGACGTATGCGATGTGGTGGATCCGCGCGTCCATTCAGGAATATGTTCTGCGGTCTTGGTCGATGGTCAAACTTGGCACGACATCGGCCCAAAAGAAGCTGTTTTTCAACTTGCGCAAAGCCAAAAATCGGATTGGTGCATTGGAAGAGGGCGATTTGCGTCCTGAAAACGTGGCCCGCATCGCAACCGATCTTGGTGTGACTGAAAAAGAAGTCGTGTCGATGAACCGCCGCCTATCTGGTGGTGATGCATCGCTGAATGCGATCGTTGGATCTGATGGTGATAGTGCCACCCAGTGGCAGGATTGGCTTGAAGACGAAAGCGTCAATACCGCCCAAGACTATGAGGCATCAGATGAGATGACCGCGCGTCGCGAGCTGTTGGCGGAATCGATGGATGTGCTGAATGACCGTGAAAAGGACATTTTGATGCAGCGGCGCTTGGCCGAAGAAACGATCACGCTTGAAGATTTGAGCAAGCAGTACAGTGTCAGCCGCGAACGCATTCGTCAGATTGAGGTGCGTGCGTTTGAAAAACTGCAAGCACGTATGCAAGAGTTGGCGCGCAAGCGTGGAATGTTAGCGGACGCGTAAAACGGTCGTGTATCTGGAAATATGAAGGGCTCTGCATCTGTGGGGCCCTTTTTGATTGGATGTGAAAGTGGTTACTGATTTGCGACCGGATGGCGTAACACCCGATTGCATGTCTGAATGTTTGCGCTAGCATCTGTGAGATATTCTTTGGAGGGATCAACATGCGTTGGGGAATACTAGGGGCGTCGCGATTTGCGGCGAAACATATGGCGCCGGCCATTCACAGCGCACAGGGTGCGCAGCTTGTGGCGTTGGCGACGTCTGCCCCTGCGAAGGCCGCGCCGTTTGCGGCCATTGCGCCGGACTTGCAGGTTTTTGATAGCTATGATGCCTTACTGGCAGACCCCGCGATCGATGCCGTCTACATTCCGTTGCCGAACCATTTGCATGTTCCATGGACTCTAAAGGCGTTGGCTGCGGGCAAGCACGTGTTGTGCGAAAAGCCGATTACCCTGCAAGCGTCAGAATTTGAGGCGTTAGAAACCGCTGCCGCCGACGCGGGTCGGTTGTGTGCAGAGGCCTATATGATCGTGCATCATCCGCAGTTCATCCGTGCCCGCGAGCTGGTGCAGGGTGGTGCGATTGGTCGTTTGCGCCATGTCGATTGCGTGTTCAGTTTTAACAATGCCGAAGCTGTGGGCGACATTCGCAATAGACCCGAAACAGGCGGCGGCGGTCTGCGCGACATCGGCGTTTACGCGTTTGGCGCGGCGCGATTTGTTAGCGGGCAAGAGCCTGTCAGCATTCCTTATGCCAACCTTACGTTTGAAAACGATGTTGATGTTTTCGCCCATGTTGCGGCTGAATTTCCGGACTTTACCTATGGCGCTGTGGTGTCGATCCGCATGCAGCCGCGCCAATCTATAACGTTTCACGGGGACACGGGGTTCTTGACGCTGACCTGTCCGTTTAATGCAAATGTGCATGACGTTGCCGAATTGGTGTTGGAAAACGACGGCCAGCGGATCGTGACGGAACGGTGGCCCGCCGTGAACCAATACGTGCTTCAGGTCGAGAATTTTGAGGCGTCCGCCGCCACAGGTGCAGCTTACCCTTGCCCGCTGTCGTTCTCTCGTGGCACACAAGAGATGATGGATATGGTATTTACCGCAGGAAAACGCACATGACTGACCCCGAGACCCACAGCGATTACGAAAGCCTTTGGATGCGCCTGATCAGCATGATCATTATCGGCGTTCTGCTTAGTTTTGCGCAAAGCCTGTTTTGGATCATCGCAGTCATTCAGTTTATCATTATGCTGGCCAACAAGCGCGAACCGAACGAGCAGTTGGCCGACCTTGGCACCACGATGGGTGTTTGGATGGCTAAATCAGTGCGATATCAAACGGCTGCGTCCGAGGTGAAGCCTTGGCCGTGGACTGAGTTGGACTAGAGCCATCAGCTTTATTTTAGGGTTTGCTAATGTGCGAGGTTTTGGGCGGTTGCCGTTGTGGCAATGTTCGCATCTTAGCGACTGGATCACCACGCCGCGTCGGAGTGTGTCATTGTCATGATTGCCGCAAACATCATGGCGCCCTTTTTCATGCATCTGCTGTGTTTGCGCAGGACGCAGTAACAATTCAAGGTGACACCTGTGATCATGCAGGGCGGCATTTTTGCCCGCAATGTGGGTCATCTGTTTTCGCTCAGAGCGATGACGAAACCGAAGTGCACTTGGGGTCTCTTGATGTCGAAAATCAGTTTGTCCCGACATATGAAATCTGGACCATACATCGTGAAACGTGGCTGCAACCGGTCCCGGGCGCCACACAACACGAACGTGGCCGTGATTGCATTGATTAAAGGGCGCGAGGTTTTCATCGCGCCCTTGTTTTCAATCTTCCATCGCTTCCAATTCGTCGATCATGCTTTCGATCATTGACAGGCCTTTGTCCCAGAACTTGGGGTCGGAGGCGTCTAGACCGAAGGGTGCGAGCAGTTCTGAGTGGTGTTTGGACCCACCTGCGCGCAGCATGTCAAAGTATTTTTCTTTGAAATCAGGGTCGCCCTCGGCGTAGACGGCGTAAAGCGCGTTCACGAGCCCATCGCCGAACGCATAGGCGTAGACGTAGAACGGTGAGTGTACGAAGTGTGGGATGTAGGCCCAGAAGGTTTCATAACCGGGGGCGTAGTCGAACACTTCGCCCAAAGATTCCGCCTGTACGGACATCCATAGAGCGTTGATGTCGTCGGGTGTCAGTTCGCCTTGACTGCGTGCTGCGTGCAGTTTGCATTCGAAATCGTAGAACGCGATTTGGCGCACGACTGTGTTGATCATGTCTTCGACTTTGCCAGCAAGCAGGATCTTGCGTTCTTCTTTGGTTGTTGCCCCTTCCAGCAGCTTTTGGAAGGTCAGCATTTCGCCAAAGACTGACGCAGTTTCGGCCAAAGTCAGCGGGGTCGAGGATAGCAGTTCGCCTTGTTCTGCTGCCAATACTTGGTGGACGCCGTGGCCCAATTCGTGGGCCAATGTCATCACGTCACGCGGTTTGCCCAAGTAGTTGAGCATCACATACGGGTGCACAGTTGTGACGGTCGGGTGCGCAAATGCGCCGGGTGCTTTGCCCGGTTTCACGCCCGCATCGATCCAGCCATCGGTAAAGAATGGTTTGGCGATTTCGGCCATTTTGGGATCAAAATCGGCGTAGGCATCCAAGACGGTTTTCTGTGCTTCGTCCCAGCTTACGGTGCGCGTGTGTTCCATCGGCAGGGGCGCGTTGCGGTCCCATGTTTGCATCCGTTCCAGGCCCAGCCACTTGGCTTTTAGGGCGTAATAGCGGTGCGAAAGGCGCGGGTATGCGGCGACGACGGCATTGCGTAGCGCCTCGACGACTTCGGGTTCGACATGGTTGGACAGGTGCCTTCCGGTTTGAGGGGTGGGCATTTTGCGCCAGCGGTCTTCTATCTCTTTTTCTTTGGCCAATGTGTTGTGCACGCGGGCAAAGATTTTGATGTTGTCTTGGAAAACGGCGGCAAGGGCATGGGATGCCGCCTCGCGCTTGGACCGGTCTTGGTCGGTCATGAAATTCAGCGTCGCCTCGAGGTTCAGCGTCTCGTCGCCCACGTAAAATTCAAGCCCCGCCATTGTTTCGTCGAACAAGCGGTTCCATGCGGCAGAGCCGACAGTGGATTGATCGTGCAGGAATTTTTCCAGCTCGTCAGACAGCTGGTGCGGCTTCATCGCGCGCATCCGCTCGAACACAGGTTTATAGCGGGCAAGGTCCGCGTTGGCATCAAGCAACGACGTCAAATGCGTGTCGTCTAGGCGGTTGAACTCCAACCCGTAGAACACCAGCGGCGTTGTGTAGGCAGTGATTTTGTCCTGCGCGTCGGCCATGAATTTTGCGCGGTCACTATCTGTGGTGATCTGGTAATACCGCAGGCCCGCATAGGACATGATCCGTCCTGCGATGATCTCGATCGCCTCATAGCGGTGAACGGCGCTAAGCATGCCTGCCGCGTCAAGGGATGCGAGTTTGCCTTCAAAATCGCTCGCAAATTCTGAACACGCCGTGTCAAGCCATTCCATGTCGCGGATCAGCTCTGGGCTGTCTTCGCTGGGGTAAAGGTCCGTCAGGTCCCATTCGGGCAGATTGCCAAAGGCGCGGCCGCCGTTTGTTGTGGCATCATAAACGGGTTGTGGGGTGCGCATTGTTGGAAACCTTATCTATTGTATTTACTACGATATAGTAGTGCTGGTATCACTTTAGAACCCGTAAAGAGCCTTTGGATTATCCACGAGGATACGGGTCCGTGTTGCTGTATCCGTCACAACACTGTGGAATGCGTCCCACAGGATGGATGCTTGCGGCATTTGCGCCCCGTTGAGCATGATGTGCGGCCAATCTGACCCCCATAGGCACCGCTCTGGGTTTGCCGTAACTAAGGCCGCGACAAATGCGTCGACTTGGGCGTAGGGCGCATCGCACAATCGGTAGAGGCCGGATAGTTTGACATAGACATTTCCGCCTTTGAGCGCGTTACATAACGCTTGGAATCCAGCGTCGTTCACCCCACGGGTCAGATCAGGCCAGCCGATGTGGTCAAACACTACGGGGACGGGCAGGGCCGCGATGTCGGGGGCCAGATCGGCCATGTGTTTGTCCGCGTTCATCAGCATTTGGATATGCATATTCCGGTCAGCCAATGCAGGGGCCATGGCCCGCGCACCATCCCACGTCAGAACGCCGCCGTGCACATAATTGAGGCGAACACCTTTCATGTTCCAATCTGCAAAATCGTCAAAATTTTGCTCAGTTGCGCCATCTGGCAGTAAGCCGATCCCTTTAAAACCGGCACCCATATCGGCAACGGCGCGGGCTGTGATAGCGTTGTTGGTTCCGTAAAAGATTGATTGGACGATGACGCCGCGTGTGCAGCCTAAGTTCGCCAAATGTGCTCGGTAGCGGGCGATGTAGTCGGCATACGTGGTTGCGGTGTCTTCGGTTCGTCCGGCAAACAGCGGGGATTCTTCGGGCGCAGCCAGAAGATGCACATGGGTGTCACATGCCCCAGCGGGGGCTGCGTGAACGGGCGGTGTTGGTGCGGGCGGTAGCGGGCTGATGGGTTTGGCCATGGTATGTTAGCGGTGCTGATCAAAAAACGCTGTTGTCGTGTCGAAAACACGGGTGCGTATTTCAAGGGTTTCCAATATGACCTCGTGTTTTGCGCCAGCGATGAGATGTAGCGCGCCACCTGTCCAATCGGCCATGCGGTCACGGATGCGGGCGGGATCCACAATAGATTCGTCTGATCCAAGGAACGTACTGCATGGCATATCAGGCGAGGGCATTTTCGATAAGGTCCGCATTTCACGCAGGGATTCGTTGAGCCAGCGCAGTGACGCGCCCCCCAATGACAATTGAGGTTTTTCAGTCAGTTGCATTTGCATGAATTCAAACATCTCTTGATCGGATGTCAGAGTGTTTTCGTCGTGATCCACACGGGTCACGTAGCTTTCGGCCGTTTGGCCGGGGGCAAGAGTCTGATCCATCCCGATTTTGCGCGACAGTCCAGAGGCGAGCCATGCGACGGGGCGCATCACTGGACTCAACATAATACCCCACATCGGCGCAGAGAACACGACGGCCTTTACGGGCAGGGCGTTGTGCAATGCCCGCAGTCCGATGCAGCCGCCCATGGAATGAGCAACGAGGTAAAACGGCTCTGGCAAGTTTAGCGCGCGGGCATAGTTCACGGCGGCGTTCACATCATGTTGATAGTCAGTGAAGCGCACGACATCGCCCATAGCATAGGTATCACTTGTCCGGTCTGACATGCCCTGACCGCGCCAGTCGATTGCGACCGTCGCATAGCCACGCGTCAGAAAATCGGCTGCCGCAGGCCCATATTTTTCGATGTATTCAGTCCGTCCGGGAAACAGCAGAATTGTGCCTTTCGCGTCAGATCCCGTCCAGTGACCCACGCGAATGCGTAGCCCGTCAACGGTTGTCAGCCAATGTGCGACACCACCAGCGGGTCCCTGAGCAATATCTTCAAAGAAAGGCGCGTTTTCCATCGGTTACGACAATACGCCGGACAGTTTCATGGCCAAACCCATGTTGCCGTCGACCGTCAATTTGCCTGTCATAAAGGCCGCCGTCGGGTTTTGCTCACCATCAAGGATCGCTTTGAATGTTTCGGTGCTGGCGGTCAGGGTCACGTCTGTGTCGTCGTCGCCCGCGCGCGCGCCGTGTTCGTCAATAATAATAGCGCCTTCGTCTTCAATGACGAATTTCGCTGAGCCATCAAAGCCGGATCCGCCCATTTTTTCGTTTAATGCCGCTACGGCCTCGGTGATGACGTCGGTCATTTTTAGTCCTTTGGTTGGATATGCGCCGTCACCCTCTGGTGTGCGGCGATTGTTACGCTACATTAACAGTATGGGCATGCAAACAGACAGCTTCAAATGTATCGTTACGGCACTTGTGCTGACAGTCGGGTATTCCCTACCTGCCGCTGGTGCGACGCTGGACGAATTGTTTGATGAATTGGCTGCCGCCGAGGGTGGGGCAGGCGGCCGCATTGAGCGGCAGATCGTTGGAATTTGGGAAAAAAGCGGTAGTCCAAGTTTTGATCTGTTGCTGCGCCGTGGCAAGGACGCGTTGGATAACGGTGCGCCTGAAGTTGCGTTGGATCATTTCAGTGCTTTGGTCGATCATGCCCCTGATTTTGCCGAAGCGTATAATGGCCGCGCGACTGCGTATTTCCTGCTGGGAATGATGGGCCCTGCGTTGGATGATTTGCGTCAGGCGTTGGTTTTGAACCCCCGTCATTTTGGCGCGATGCGCGGTGTTGGTGTGATCCTAGAGGATTTGGGCCGCCCGAAAGATGCATTAGAGGTCTACCGTGCGATATTGGCGTTGAACCCTGCGTCCATAGATATGCAAAAGGCCGCAGACCGGCTTGAATTGGAACTGGAGGGGCAGGCGCTTTAAGCGCGATTGCCCCCGAATGTAATCGGGAAAAATATGCAGAATTCCCGTGTGACGGCCGTTCTTGGGCCGACAAATACCGGTAAAACCCATTATGCGATTGAACGCATGTTGTCGCATCGCACAGGTGTGATTGGCTTGCCGTTGCGTCTGCTTGCGCGCGAAGTTTACGACCGGATTGTTGCGATCAAAGGGCCTAGCGTGGTTGCGATGATCACAGGCGAGGAACGGATTGTGCCGCCGCGCGCTGCCTATTGGGTCTGTACCGTTGAGGCGATGCCAGACGGCTTGGGGTGCGATTTTCTGGCGGTTGATGAAATTCAGCTTTGCGGCGATCCTGAGCGTGGTCATGTATTCACAGACCGGTTGCTAAATGCGCGTGGCCTACATGAGACGCTGTTTTTGGGCGCAGAAACGATGAAGCCCGCGATCGCGGAGATGATTCCACAAGCCGAGTTTATGCGGCGCGAACGCATGTCGACGCTGACTTATTCGGGGTCCAAAAAGCTGTCTCGGATGCCTGCGCGGGCCGCAATCGTTGGGTTTTCCGTTGAAAATGTCTATGCGATTGCCGAGTTGCTGCGCCGTCAAAAGGGCGGAGCGGCGGTTGTGATGGGCGCGCTGAGCCCGCGCACGCGCAACGCGCAGGTCGAGATGTATCAAAACGGTGACGTCGATTATTTGGTGGCGACTGATGCGATTGGCATGGGGCTGAACCTTGATATTTCCCATGTCGCATTTTCCAGTCTGTCAAAGTTTGACGGCCAAAGAATGCGGTATTTGGCGCCTGAAGAGCTGGCCCAGATTGCCGGTCGTGCGGGCCGTTATATGGAAAATGGCACCTTTGGTGTGACGGGCGAAGCACCGCCGTTGGACGATATGGTCGCAACGGCGATTATGGACCATAAGTTCCGTCCGGTACAAAAATTACAGTGGCGTAACAGCCGGTTACAGTATGGTTCGCCGAAACGGTTGATCCAGACGTTAGAAGAACGCACCAATGATCCGCTATTGACCCGTGTGCGCGAAAGCGATGATTTAGCCGCACTAAAGGCATTGGCCGCTGACGAAATTATCGCCGCACGAGCAAAAGATGGCCCATCGGTCAAGCTGTTGTGGGATGTGTGCCGTATTCCGGATTTTCGTGGTATAAGCCGCGGCGAACATGCGGGGCTTTTGAGCCAGATTTTCACGGACTTGCATCAAGACGGGCATGTGTCGTCGAACTGGTTTGGCCTGCAAATACGCCGCATTGATCGCACGGACGGGGATATAGACACGCTGTCAAAACGGCTGGCCTATATCCGGACGTGGACTTATGTGGCGCAGCGCAGAGGGTGGCTACGTGACGAAAGTCATTGGCGCGACGAAACCCGTGCGGTAGAAGACCGACTATCAGATGCGCTTCATGGTGCATTGACGCAAAGATTTGTGGACCGGCGGACAAGCATTTTGCTTCGCCGGCTCAAACAGAAGGAGAGCCTGTTGGCTGACGTAAACGACAAAGGCGAAGTCACCGTAGAGGGTGAATTTGTAGGCAAACTCGAAGGCTTCCGCTTTCGGATGGACAAAGCTGGTAGCCCCGATGAGGCCAAGACATTGCGTCAGGCATCAACGCAGGCGCTGATGCCGCAGTTTCACCTGCTGGCGGACCGGTTTTATAACGCACCTGATCCTGAATTGGATTTCACAGAGCAAGGTGGCCTGATGTGGGGCGACGCGGCTGTTGGGAAGCTGACTGTTGGATCTGACCCGCTGAAGCCCGAAGTTGTCGCGTTTGTTGATGACGAGGCAGGCGCCGATGTGATCGCGAAAGTGCAGCGCCGTTTGCAGCATTTTATCGATCGCAAGATTGCCGCTGGGTTCGAATCGCTTTTGACCTTGAAAAACGATGAGACGCTTGTGGGGGCCGCCAAAGGCTTTGCTTTCCGTTTGGTTGAAGGGTTTGGCATTGTGCCGCGTGGCGATGTCGCCGACGAGGTCAAAGCGCTGGATCAAGACGCCCGTGGCAGCCTGCGCAAGCATGGTATCCGCTTTGGTCAGTTTACGATCTTTATGCCGCTTTTGCTAAAGCCCGCGCCGACGCGTTTGCGTCTGGTGTTGTGGTCGCTGTCCAAGGGACTGTCAGAATTTCCTGAAAGCCCGCCCCCAGGTTTGGTCACTGTGCCCGCCGCCAAGGATGCCGTGCATGGTTACTATGCTATGTCCGGTTACCGCGCTGCTGGCACCCGTGCGATCCGTATTGATATGCTGGAACGTCTGGCTGATATGCTGCGCGATAAAGACAGCCGTGGTGGTTTTGAAGCCAATGCAGATATGCTGTCGATCACCGGTATGACGCTTGATCAGTTCGCTGATTTGATGGCTGGTCTTGGTTATAAGGCCGAGAAGGCTGAGCGCGAAAAAGTTAAAGCGCCCAAGCCTGAAGTGGTGCAAGACGCCGTGCAAGATGCTGAAAAAGCAACGGAAACAGCGGAATCTGTTGAGGCTGTGGCTGAAGAAGCCCCTGAGATGGAAGTGTTTTACACGTTCACTTGGGCTGGTCGGGCTGCACGCGAAAATGCGCGCCCGAAGCGCGACAATGCCAAGCCCGCTAAGGGCAAAGGCAAGCGTCCTGCAAAGGGTGGCGATGAGCGTCAAAAGTTCACAGCCAAGCCGAAGGTCGAAAAGAAAATTGACCCCGACAACCCGTTTGCTGCCGCGCTGGCAGGGTTCAATAAAGGTTGAACGAAAAGCGTGACACGATACGAATAGACAAATGGTTATGGCAGGCGCGGTTTTGCAAATCGCGCTCCATCGCCGCCACCGCTGTGACGACGAGCAAAGTGCGGATCAATGGCGATGTGGCGGCGAAACCAGCCCACGCTGTCGGGGCAGGCGACGTACTGACATTTCTCCAACAGACAGACGTCCGGATCGTTAAGATTCTGGCTTGTGGTAAGCGGCGCGGTCCTGCGCCTGAGGCCCAAGCATTATACGAGGATATGTCGCCTCCAAAGGTTCATGTTCCTAAAAACCCCAAATTTGAGGGAAAAGGTCGCCCCACCAAGAAGGATCGGCGGGACATGCTGTCTCATCCCCGTGATGGGGGTCCGTTTGACCTTGATTGAGGCGACGGGTTGGCCTAGCTAGGCCGAGACAATTTTCCGGATGAACCTATGACCTATATCGTCAACGACAACTGTATTGCCTGCAAATTCACTGACTGCGTGGAGGTCTGCCCTGTGGACTGTTTTTACGAGGGTGAAAACATGCTGGTGATCCACCCTGATGAATGCATCGACTGTGGTGTGTGCGAACCAGAGTGCCCCGCTGACGCGATCCGCCCTGATACAGAGCCGGATATGGAAAAATGGGTCGAGTTTAACCGCAAATATTCTGAGATGTGGCCGGTCATCATCACCAAAAAAGACCAATTGCCAAACGCCGAAGAGATGGACGGTAAAGAAGGCAAGATGGAGCTGTTTTCGGAAGCGCCAGGCGAAGGCGGCTGATTCGCACGCCATTTGCTGTGAGACCTTATTTCTATGGAAGTTATGATTTGATCGCGCCCCTTTTTTGTGGCGCGATTTTGTGTTATAGTAAAATCAATGATTTAGAATAAATACTGTACTGACGAACCAAAAGACACCGACGTGAACAAGTTGTTCTCGCCGGATTTTTTGTCTGTGCAGTCACCTGAAAGGACGACCATGAGTAAGAAGAAACTAGACTTTAGCCCGAATGATTTCGTCGTCTACCCAGCCCACGGCGTCGGTAAAGTTGTGTCGGTAGAGACCCAAGAGGTTGCTGGCTTCGAGCTGGAAATGTTCGTCATTGCGTTTGAAAAAGACAAAATGACCCTGCGCGTACCGACGCATAAGGCGCTTGACGTTGGCATGCGGTCGCTCGCGACCCCTGATGTTGTGGCCCATGCTATGAAAACTTTGCGTGGCAAGGCCAAGGTTAAGAAAGCCATGTGGTCGCGCCGTGCGCAGGAATACGAGCAAAAAATTAACTCTGGCGATTTGATCGCAATTGCTGAAGTTGTGCGCGATTTGCACCGCCAAGACGACCAGCGCGAGCAAAGTTATTCTGAGCGTCAACTGTATGAAGCCGCGTTAGAGCGGTTAACTCGCGAAATCGCTGTTGTAGCTGGTAGCGACGAAAATGCGGCAGTGGCCGAGATCACAGGCGTTCTTGTTGCCCGGGCAGCATAAGTTGTTTTTGGGTTTATAGAACAAATGGGCCGATGCTGACACCAGCATGGGCCCATTTTGTTTCGCGACTAGAGGTGCTTAAAGCGCGCGCCAGCCAATATCGTTTCTGTAAAACCCTGCAGGCCAATCGATGGATTTGGTCATTGCATAAGCCCGCTCGCGTGCCTCGGTTAACGTGTCACCGCATGCCGTAACCGCCAGCACACGGCCGCCAGTTGCGGTGATCACACCATCATTTTCCGTTGTGCCCGCATGGAACGCCATATTTTTGCTGTCTTCAGGCAGGGCATCTAACCCGTTGATAACAGATCCCTTTTGGTAATGTCCTGGATATCCGTTGGCCGCCATAACGATCGTGATCGCATGGTCGTCCGCCCAGTTTACCTTGATATCGTGCAGGCGGTGCTCTGCACAGGCTTGGAGCAGGTCCAATATCTGCCCACCGAGCCGCATCATCAGCGTTTGGCATTCCGGATCACCAAAGCGCACGTTGTATTCGACAAGTCTTGGTTGCCCGTCCTTGATCATCAGGCCGACAAACAGGACGCCTTCAAACGGCGTGCCGCGCTTGCGCATCTCGTCCATGCAAGGTTTGACGATTTCATCCATCGCCTTTTGGGTCACGCTTTCGGTCATCACGGGGGCAGGGGAATAGGCCCCCATGCCGCCGGTGTTTGGCCCTGTGTCGCCCTCGCCTACGCGTTTGTGGTCTTGGGCGGTACCAATGGGCAGAATGTTGGTTCCGTCGCACAGCACAAAGAACGATGCCTCTTCGCCATCCATGAATTCTTCGATCACGACTTCCGCGCCTGCGTCCCCGAATGATCCGTCAAACATGTCGTCAATCGCGTCCAGCGCCTCGGCTTCTGTCATTGCGACGATGACGCCTTTGCCAGCGGCAAGCCCGTCAGCTTTGACCACAATGGGTGCGCCTTGCGCCTTGATATAGGCTTTGGCGGCGTCCGCGTCATGGAAATGTCCGTAGCCAGCTGTGGGGGCGTTCGCCGCATCGCAGATCGCTTTTGTGAACGATTTGGAAGCTTCTAGCGCTGCTGCGGCCTTAGATGGTCCGAAAACCAACAGGCCGGCATCGCGCAAACGGTCGGCCACACCTGCTGCAAGGGGGGCTTCTGGTCCGATGATCACAAAATCAATTGCGTTTTCTTCGGCGAATGACGCGACCGTATCACCATCCATAATGTCGATGTCGGCGCAGTCGCAGATTTGTGCGATCCCAGCGTTGCCAGGCGCCACAATCAGCCGGTCGCATTTCGGATTTTGCTGAATTGCCCAAGCGAGGCTGTGTTCGCGCCCACCGCTGCCCAAAATAAGGATGTTCATGGTCGTCTCCTGCTTGGCCTTCGTCTGCAGGCGTTCTAAGGTTAGCATAGGCTGATCACAAGGGCGTAGCATGGACCTTTTCGACGACGACCCCGCTGGCGACAACGCGCCCGAGTTTTCTGTATCCGATATTTCGGGTGCGGTGAAAAAGGCGATTGAAGGCGGATTTTCCCACGTTCGTGTGCGCGGCGAAGTGGGGCGTGTGTCGCGACCTGCGTCTGGCCACATTTATATGGACCTGAAAGACGAGCGATCCGTGTTGGCTGGCGTCATCTGGAAAGGCCGCGCAGCCGCGCTTACGACCCGCCCCGAAGAGGGGATGGAGGTGGTCGCAACCGGTAAGTTGACCACGTTCCCTGGTCAGTCGAAATATCAGATGGTGATTGAAAGCGTGGTGCCTGCGGGCGCTGGTGCGTTGATGGCGATGCTGGAGAAGCGTAAGGCGCAGCTGGCGTCTGAGGGGCTGTTTGCACCTGAGCGTAAGAAAGAACTGCCGTATTTGCCCGAGATTATCGGCGTTGTGACGTCGCCGTCTGGCGCCGTTATCCGCGATATTTTGCATCGCTTACGCGACCGGTTCCCGCGCAAAGTGTTGATCTGGCCTGTCGCCGTGCAAGGACAGCGTTGTGCGCCCGAGGTCGCAAATGCGATCCGTGGATTTAATGCCATGACGGCTGGCGGGGCCTTGCCACGCCCTGATTTGATCATTGTGGCCCGCGGCGGTGGATCGCTTGAGGACCTTTGGGGCTTTAACGAAGAAATCGTGGCCCGCGCTGCTGTGGCGTCAGATATCCCGTTGATTTCGGCTGTTGGGCACGAAACTGATACGACGCTGATTGATTTTGTATCCGATATGCGCGCCCCGACGCCGACTGCTGCAGCAGAAATGGCCGTGCCTGTGCGCATGGAATTGATGGCTTGGGTGGATCAGCAAGGTGCGCGGCTTAGCCAATCGTTAAGCAACGGATTGACCCAGCGCGGTCAGCGTCTTCGCGATTTGTCGCGAGGGTTACCAAGCAAGGATAGCTTGCTGGACGGGCCACGTCAGCGGTTTGATACCGTTGCGGACCGGTTGCCTGTCGCATTGCGCCGCGCGATCGCAGCCAAACAATTGACCCTGTCGGATGCGTCCGGTCCACTGCGCCCGAGCATTTTGCGCGCACGAGTTACGCGTGCAAAGGACAAGCTAGACAACGCATCACGGGGTTTGCGAACCGATGTGATTGCACGCGATGTCGTGCGCAAACGCGAGCGACTTGACGCGGTTATGGCGCGGCTGTCCGCACGGGTGCAAAGTGATCAGACTGCCCGCGCGGCGCGGCTGGCGTCATTGGACCGTCTGCGTGAAACGCTTGGTTATGTCGAAACGCTAAAGCGCGGTTATGCTGTCGTGCGCGGTGATGGTGCTGTTGTTACGGCGACAGCAGGGGCCAAAGCAGCGAGGTCAATTGAGATCGAATTTGCAGACGGGCGCGTGACCTTAGGATCCTAGGTTTGGGCCGGGGCAAATTAGCGGCTCAGCGCTGTTTTGCGCTTCATAAAGGACGGATGTGTTTGGGCGGTTCATGAAAACTGCGCGCAGGCCGTTGGGCTCGTCATAGAATTCCCAACACTTGGGGGCGGGGTCAAAGTCGTAGCGAAAGCAGATGCTTCCCTTGCTTTCATACCAGACACCGTTGCTGCATTCGCCATCCAGAAATGACCAAATGACGCGCTGATTGTCTTGGTATTGCTCAATGCCATAAGCTGCGTCGCCGGCCACGCCAAACGTCAGGGTTTTACCTTTGGTGTAGGTATCAAATTCGGCGGCAGTCATGGCATTTTCTGCAAATGCAGGGGCGGCCAAGAAAAGTAAGATCAGATATTTCATTTGGTTAGACTGCCAAGTTTCGGCGGACCTGGCTAGTGGTGACCTTGTCATTTGACTGACCACTGCGCTGCGAGCGGGTCCATGATTTTGCGCCAGCTACGCGGTGCGAGTGCCAAACAAGCCATCACAGGCAAAGAACGCGGTAGCATTGGACAATCTTCTGGGATGATCAGCGTGTTGTAGGGCAGCGACGGGTGCGCATGGTGGTCTGAATGTCGCGGCGCGTTCAGCATGATGGCGGATGAAAGCCAATGTGGGCTATTCCAGCTATGGCGAGTACTGACGGGTTCATATTTGCCATCAATCTTTGAACGCATCAGTCCGTAGTGTTGGATGTAGTCTGATAGTAATAGTTGCGAGGTGCTAAATGTCGCGAGGGCCACATAGATCGCGGCGCCAATCGGTCCGCCAATGGACCATGCCAATGCAACGAAACCCGCGGCGCCTCCGACGTAGGTCACATAGGGGTGACGATAGGTGGGGGCATCAACGCGCCGTTGGCGTTCGGTTTCGGCGGCGAGCCCTTTGCGGAATGATCCGCGCCAAGCGCGTGCAGCAAACTTGTAATAGCTTTCGCCGCTCCGCGATGTTGACGGGTCTGATGGGGTGGCCACATAGCGGTGATGCACAAGCACATGCGCAGATGTGTGATGCCCAAAAAGCAAAGAAATGTAGACCCATTTCCCTAAACGGTGCAATCTACGCCCGCCGCGATGTATCAGTTCATGCGCGTTTGAATTGCTGATTTGTCCAAAGAAAAATCCAGCAGCGATGAAAATGCCAATTTTGGCGATGATACTACTATTTCCGTTTGCGAGCGCGTTAACCACCAACGCAAGTAGTCCAAAGTGAAGCACGCCAAGGCTGACCGACAAAACCATTGCGGCGGGGAATTCGCTGTCTTTTGTTGGCGGCGTAACGTGGTGTACGATTTCATCCAGACACGCCGTCAATACCGTAAGGTAAATCAGGCTGGCCAAAATCCAAAGTCCGCCCAAAGTTGCAGCCGCACAAATAAGTGCGACTGGGATCAACGTGGCGAGTGTGAATAGACGCATTGGTGTCAGGAAACGGATCATTTACACGATGTAGCACGCAATCATTCAAACGTCAGTGCCTGATCCTGTGACGTGTTGTTTCAGTTATGGACATTCCAACCTTATCGCGCCGCCTCTTTCAATATCGATCAATCGGGACTAAGTGTTTGGAGTTCAGTGTTTAAAGGCCGCACGATGTCGTTTTTCAAAAAACTCAAAGACCGGATGCTTCGGTCTTCTTCCAAAATTGACGAAGGTTTGGACGCGATTGTCAGTGATGGTGGGGCGCCCGCGCCCGAATATATTGACGTCCCCGCGGTTGACGCTGAGCCCGTCAGTGTTGAGCCCGTTCATACGGACGCCATTCCAGAGCCCCCTGAGGCCATTTTGACATCAGAGCCGGCCGCTTTGGAACCGGAACCTGTTGTCGAAGAACCAAACCCAGAGGTTGCCGAACCCGCGCCTGTCGTCGCCCCGCGTGCTGCGGTGGTCGCGCCGATGACGACGCTAGAGCCGTCCCCGCTTGAGATTGACCCAGCGCCTGTGAAAACGGGTCTTTTGGGTCGATTGATGGGCCGAGGAGGCGAAAGTATTGTCTTGCGTCGCGCACTTGACGACGAGATGGTCGAACAGCTTGAAGAGCTACTTATTTCGACCGACATGGGGGTGGATACGGCCCTACGTGTCACCGCGAATATGGTCGAAGGGCGGATGGGCAAGAAGCTATCTACCGATGAGATCAAGGCTTTGATGGCCGCTGAAATCGCGCGTATTATGGAACCCGTCGCCCGCCCGATGCCGCTTTATGCCAAAAAACCGCAGGTTGTGCTGGTGGTCGGCGTCAATGGATCAGGTAAGACAACGACGATTGGCAAACTTGCGAGCCAGTTTAAGGCTGCTGGAAAAACGGTTGTGATCGCGGCTGGTGACACATTCCGAGCTGCCGCGGTTGAACAGCTTCAAGTTTGGGGGGAACGCGCAGGTGTTCCGGTTTTGACGGCACCTGAAGGGTCCGATCCGGCAAGTTTAGCATATGATGCGATGGAACAGGCGCACCGTGATGGTGTGGATTTGTTGATGATCGACACGGCTGGTCGGTTGCAAAACCGCGCTGATTTGATGGAAGAATTGACCAAAATCGTGCGTGTTATCCGCAAGAAAGATCCCGATGCACCGCACAATACACTGTTGGTTTTGGATGCAACGACGGGGCAAAATGCGATCCAACAGGTTAAGGTTTTCCAAGAGCTTTCGGATGTATCCGGCCTCGTGATGACGAAACTGGACGGCACTGCAAAAGGCGGTGTGCTTGTTGCACTGGCTGATAAGTTCGGACTGCCTATCCATGCGATTGGCGTTGGTGAACAGATTGATGATCTTGCCCCGTTTGATCCTGAAGATTTCGCAAATGCGCTTGTCGGACGTGATGTCTAGCAGCGACCGTTCTTGTGGGTGATTGGATTGTTCAACTTGCGGGGACACCGCAAGGGGCCCAGCTAGCCACAGCGCTGGCGTTGATGTCTGCTGTTGCGCACGCTGCATTTGGTGCGCTGCAAAAGGGGCGGTATGACCCCTGGCTAACGCGCGGTGCGATTGACGGTTGGCTTGCCGTGATTTCTGCGCCTGTGGCTTTGTTTTTGGTGCCTTGGCCCAATGCATTCACCGCATGGATGTTGGCCGGTGCGGTGGTGATCCATTTCATATATAAGCTGACAATGGCGCTGGCGTATGAAAAGGCGGCCTATACGGTGGTATATCCGGTTGTACGCGGGACTGGTCCATTGGTGACTGTGATTGCGGCATCTGCGATTTTTGGTGAGCATTTTACGGTTGTTCAATGGATGGGGGTTGCCTGCTTGTCGGGCGGGATTTTGTTGCTCGCGCTGCGAAATTTGTCCGAAGAAACCATCGATAGGGCTGCGCTGAAAACTGGACTGGCATGGGCGGCGCTCGGCGGCGTGACCGTTGCGATTTATACGACTTGGGACGCGTATGGGATTCGGTCCAGCCTGAACCCGTTTACGTTTTTGGCATGGTTTTTCTTTGTGACAGCGCTCGACTTTCCAATAATCGCTGTAGTCCGCTATCGCGAGATGTTGACCAAGCCTGATCTTGGGCCGCTGATGTGGCGCGGATTCGCGGGCGCGTTTATCGCCTGGATTAGCTTTGGTGGCGTCATGCTTGCGACCCGTCTTGATAAAGTGGGCGAGGCGGCGGTGTTGCGAGAGACATCAATTGTGTTTGCAGCCCTGATCGGGTGGTTCATTTTGGGTGAAAAAGTGGGCCCGCGCCGGTTATTTTTGATGGCATTGGTTGCACTTGGTGCCGTGATCGTAGAAATGGGCGGATGAAGGAGACCTTGATGGCTGAAAAACAGATTAACCCAATTCTAAAACAGGTGCTGGAGCTTGGCCCGACATTGGTATTTTTCCTGATCTACCTGCGGATTAAGGATGACGTGTTCACGATTGCTGGTACTGAATATTCTGGTTTCATCGTTGCAACACTTGTGTTCGTGCCGATCTTGTTGGTGTCGATGGGGATCCTTTGGCAGTTGACCGGCAAACTAAGCCGAATGCAGGTTTTTACCGCGTTTATGGTGATCTTTTTTGGTGGGCTCACCGCGTGGTTTAATGATGAGCGATTTTTCAAGATGAAGACTAGCATCGTGTACGGATGCTTTGCTGCCATTTTGGGTTTAGGTTTGCTACGTGGGCGCAGTTATTTGCGGTACATCATGGAAGATTTCCTACCGATGCAGCAGGAAGGTTGGATGATTTTGACCCGTCGTCTGACGTTTATGTTCTTGGGCTTAGCCGTCGCCAATGAACTGATCTGGCGTACGCAATCCACTGATTTGTGGGTGAAACTGGAAACGTTTGCTTTTCCTGCAGTGCTGTTCTTGTTCTTGTGGTTGCAGATTGTCGCGCTTCAGAAATACCTGATTGAACCAGATCACGGCTAACGCATTTCGGCGTAACCTGTGGAACTGTGGCGCATCCCGCGATGACCAGATTGTTTATACCTTAACGAATCTACCTGCGCGATTGTCAGGAATGGACGGAACGTGACACCACATCGGCCTTCTGCCGCCCACTGAACAACACCTGATACTTTATTGTTTAGGAACGAAATTTCAATTTTTTGCCCGCGTGCAAGAGGTGCTGATGTTGCCATGAGCGCCCCAGTTTCGTTCACATCGTTAATCACCGCCTTGGCTGGACCAAAGGGTGTTCTCATCGTGGTCGGAAACTCGGTACGGTAGCGGTGCGGGCGATACTGCATTGGGTTACTTTCGTTGGGGACAGTGGGACTAGATCACCAAATATTTAAGGTTCTGTTACGGTCCACTAGCCGCTTTGCTTGACGCTGCACTGCAGCAGGTCTAGGACAGGGGCGTGGCGATTTGTTACCGGATTGCGGGCCACGTTAAATATGCCGCTAAAAAGGGTCACGGGCGTTGCAGCCTCGATACCTTTGATCGGTGTCGGGGTTTTTTGTTGGCCGATTGCCAACTGGAGAATAAGATAATGACTACTTGGAGCAAGCGCACCAAAGCCGTCCACACAGGCACCCGCCGCAGCCAATATGGCGAAGTATCAGAAGCGATATTCCTGACCCAAGGCTTTGTCTATGAAACCGCAGAGGCCGCAGAGGCGCGTTTCATCAAAGCGGGGACCGACGAATTTATCTATGCGCGTTACGGCAACCCGACTGTGCGCATGTTCGAAGATCGCTTGGCGGATATGCTGGGCTATGAAGATTGCTTTGCATGTAATTCGGGCATGGCGGCTGTCAGCGGCGCGCTGATGGCGCTGGTGAAATCCGGCGATCATATCGTGTCATCGCGCGCGCTGTTTGGGTCTTGCTTGTATGTGCTTGAAGACGTTTTGACCCGGTTTGGCGTTGAAGTCACGCTTGTTGACGGGATGGACAATGCCGCATGGGATGCGGCCATTCGCCCTGACACGCGGATCGTTTTCTTTGAAAGCATCTCGAACCCGACGCTTGAGGTGGTTGATATCCGCCACATCGTTAAAGCGGCCCATGCGTTTGGGGCGTTGGTGTTGGCCGATGATGCGATGGCAACGCCGATCTATTCATATGCCGCCGAATGTGGTGCCGACCTTGCGATCATTTCCACGACAAAACATGTGGACGGGCAGGGCCGTATGTTGGGCGGTGCGATCTGTGGATCGCGTGATTTGATCCGCGGGCCGATTGAGGCTTACGTCAAACACACTGGCGGCGCGATGAACCCGTTTACGGCTTGGACACACTTGAAATCATTGGAGACAATCGATTTGCGTGTTCGTGCGCAGGCTGAGGCCACGGCACAGATCGCGACGGCCTTGGCTGGTCACCCTAAATTGACGTCGGTACGCTATCCGACCCACGCAGATCACCCGCAGCAGGCGTTGGCCTTGGCCCAATCTGTAGCGGGCGGCACTGTGATAGCATTTGAAGTGGATGGCGGCCGTGATGCTTGTTTCAAATTCCTGAATGCGCTGGAGCTGTTTACGATCTCCAACAACTTTGCTGATGCGAAATCCATCGTGACCCATCCTGCAACAACGACACACCAGCGGTTGCAGCAGGATCAAAAAGATATGTTGGGTATTTCTATGGGGTTAGTGCGTCTTTCGGTCGGGTTAGAGGATCCTGTTGATCTGATCACCGACCTGAAACAGGCGCTTAACGCGATCTGATTGCGGATTTGACGCAGGTTGTGGCGTTTTTCACCACGCCCTGCGCTCGCTGATCTGGTATGTAGCCCTACAAGGAGACCGCGTATGACTGATTTACGGGCAACATTGTCACGACTCTATCACGAAAATAATGAAAGTTCTGACGGGGTGCCAAGCGGGGTCCAAGACATTGATCTGGACCGTGAGCCAACGCGTGCCGAGGCCGAGGCCGCTTTGGCGGTGCTGCGCCGTTGGGCGATTGATGTCACGCCAGAAGAGGTGTCGACGCTTGACCCGTTGGTTAGCCGTCTGATCCCAGGGCAAGAGGTCAGCAATTACCCCGCATTGGCCCGCGCATACCCAGAAGCATTTGAAGTTGATGATGCCTATAAGGCGTCGATGCCTGACCTGCAGAACGGTCCAAGCAGCCTGATCCGAGGGGCCAAACAGCAAATTCAGCATGTTGGTATCAGCAATTTTCGCCTCCCGATCAGGTTCCATACCCGTGATGGTGGTGATTTTACGCTTGAGGCGTCGATCACAGGATCGGTCAGTCTTGAGGCCGAGAAAAAGGGCATCAACATGTCCCGTATCATGCGCACATTCTATAAGCATGCCGAAGAGACGTTTAGCTTTGAAGTGATTGAACGCGCGCTGGATGCCTATAAAACCGACCTCGAAAGCTTTGACGCGCGCATTCAGATGCGGTTCTCATTTCCAATGCGCGTGAATAGCCTGCGATCTGGATTGTCGGGCTATCAATATTACGACATCGCGCTAGAACTGATCGAAGTCGACGGTGTACGCCGCAAGATCGTGCATTTGGATTATGTGTATTCAAGCACATGCCCGTGTTCGCTTGAATTATCCGAGCATGCCCGCCAGTTTCGTGGCCAGCTTGCGACACCTCACAGCCAACGGTCTGTTGCCCGCATGTCATTGGTCGTTGAAGACGATCAACCAATTTTGTGGTTTGAGGATGTGATCGATATGGCCCGCGTCGCCGTGCCAACCGAAACTCAAGTCATGGTGAAACGCGAAGATGAACAGGCCTTTGCCGAACTGAATGCCGCCAACCCGATCTTTGTCGAAGATGCCGCGCGATTGTTTTGTGAACAATTGCTGAATGATCCGCGTGTCGGTGATTTCCGTATTGTCGCAAGCCATCAAGAAAGCCTGCACAGCCACGACGCAGTGTCGATCCTGACCGAAGGTGCGACTTTTGATGCGGCATCCATTGATCCGCGTATGTTCCAAACGCTGTTCCATACAGGTTAATGCGGCCTCGATCCTTGACATGGATGCAATGGCGGGCCACCCCTTAACGCATGCTTGATTTACGCCCAGTGGGATATGTTATCGGACTGCTTGTGGCGTCGCTTGGGATCACCATGCTGGCGCCTTTGGCGGCTGACCTGCAGGCTGGTAACGGCCATTGGCCGGTTTTCATGGAAAGCGCGATTGTCACGATCCTGACGGGCGGTTTGCTGGCTGGCGCCTGTGCAAACGGGGTCACGGCGGGCTTAACGCTGCGGCAGACGTTTTTGCTGACCTCACTTGTTTGGCTGACGCTGCCTGTCTTTGGTGCGATCCCGTTTGTGATCGGGGCCACAAACGCAAATTTCACCGACGCATTCTTTGAGGCGATGTCAGGTCTGACAACAACTGGGGCAACTGTTTTCAGCGGGTTGGAAGCCTTGCCAGAAGGGCTCAAGCTGTGGCGCGGTATCCTGCAATGGCTTGGCGGCGTTGGTATTATTGTGGTCGCGATGGTGTTTTTGCCTGAACTGCGGGTCGGTGGCATGCAGATTTTCCGCACCGAAGGGTTTGACACTGGCGGCAAGATTTTGCCCCGCGCAGGTGAAATTGCCAGCCGGATTGCGGTGATTTACGTATCGCTGACGATCATATGCGCATTGGCTTATTCGGCGTTTGGCATGACCGGATTTGACGCTATGACCCACGCAATGACGACCGTGTCGACAGGAGGTATGGCCAACTCGGATGCATCATTTGGCAACTATGGCATGGCGGTTCATTATACGGCTGTGGTGTTTATGATCTTAGCGGCACTACCGTTTGTACGTTATGTTCAGCTGCTCGCCGGGACCGCCGTACCGATGTACCGCGACAGCCAAATCCGCACATTTTTCATGATCGTGAGCATTTGTGTTTTACTAATTTCCGCATGGGTTTGGGGCCGCGACGGAATCATCACTGAAACCGCGTTCCGCGAGGCGTTATTCAACGTCACATCAATCATTTCAGGCACCGGCTATTCGAACGCTGACTATATGACATGGGGCACATTTCCAGTTGTGATGTTCTTTTTCATCGGCCTGATTGGCGGTTGCGCGGGATCAACGGCCTGTTCGGTTAAAGTCTTCCGGTATCAACTGCTTGTCGCATCAATCAAAAGTCAAATCCGGCAAATCCACTCGCCGCACGGCATATTCGAGCCGCGCTACGACGGGCGGCCAGTGTCTGAGGATGTTCTCAATTCGGTCATGGCGTTCTTTGTCGCCTTTGTGCTGGCGCTTGGCATTGTTGCTACGCTGCTTGGGCTGACGGGCCTTGATTTCATCACCTCTGTTTCCGGCGCTGCATCTGCGATTGCAAATATTGGCCCCGGCCTTGGAACAGAGATTGGTCCTTCGGGTAATTTCTCTGGGCTCAATGACACCGCCAAGTGGATTTTATCCGTTGCGATGTTCTTTGGCCGCCTTGAAATCATGGCTGTGCTGACCATTCTCACCGTATCTTTCTGGAGATCATAAATGACCCAACGTCCCCTTGGCGCCCAAATTTCCCACATGCTTAAGGATCGCGGTGTCGATGTGATCTTTGGTATTCCGGGAGTACATAACCAAGAAATGTATCGTGGTATTGAAGAGGCGGGGTTGACCCATGTGCTTGCGCGCCACGAACAGGGCGCAGGGTTTATGGCCGATGGGTATGCACGGGCTACTGGCAAACCGGGGGTGGCTTATGTCATCACGGGGCCGGGGGTCTGCAATATCATGACCCCGATGGGCCAAGCCTATTCGGACAGTGTGCCGATGCTGGTGTTGTCATCGTGTCTTGATGAAACCGTAGGCACGCGCGGCCAATTGCATCAGATGAAAGATCAAGAAGCCGCCGCTGCAACCGTCTGCGATTGGTCTGCGACAGCCCGTACGGCTTCGGCTGCCTATACGCTGATTGACCGCGCGCTGTTTGAATTTGATGCGCAGCGCAAGCGCCCCAAACATATTACGTTTCCAATTGCTCTGTTGCAGGGCACTGCAGACGCTGCCCCGAAGATGCCGCAGGCTGTTGTCAGCTTGCCTGATCCGAGTGACGGGCAGGTTGCCGGCTTGGCCGATATGATCCGCGAGGCCCGCAGACCATTGTTTATCTTTGGCGGAGGTGCCGTGCATCTGGACTTTGCAGCCGCTGTTATGGCCAGTTTGGGGGCTGCAAGCCTTTCGACATATGCTGGGCGGGGCATCATTTCGTCCAGCGATCCGCTGCATTTCGGCGCACCGCTTGCGCGCCCGTCCAGCGTCGATGTGATCGCTAGCGCCGATCTGGTGATCGTCATGGGGTCGGAACTGTCAGAAGTCGATTTGTGGCGCGATACGTTGGGGCACACCGCACGCTTGGTGCGCGTTGATATTGATCCAGAGGTGCTATGCGATCGCCACGGCGCCGACTATGCCATTCTGGCGGATTGCTTTGCTGTGCTGGATCAATTGTCAGACCTGTTTGATGCGCCGCTTGATACCGATTGGACAGCAGCAGAGGTGACGAAAGCACGGGCCAAATGGCGGTCGGAAGTTGAGGCAGAACGTGTTGGTATCTTGCCCGTGGTCGATGCCCTGCGCGAAGGTTTGCCTGTGGATACGTTGATTTATTCTGACATGACCCAATTTGCCTATGCGGCCAAAGAAGTTTGGCCAATGGAGCAATCAGGCCTGTGGCACCACCCTTGCGGCTTTGGGACGTTGGGCTACGCGTTGCCTGCGGCGATTGGCGGCAAAATTGGGGCAGGGGATCAACCGGTTGTGGCGATCGCGGGGGACTACGGTTTCCAGTACACGCTGCAGGAACTGATGGTTGCGGTCGAACTGAACCTGTGCCTGCCGATCATCATTTGGGACAACGGTAAACTGGGCGAGATCGAAGATAGCATGGTCCACGCCCAGATCGCACCAAACGCGGTTGTCCAAAGGAATCCCGATTTTGTGAAGCTGGCAGACGCTTATGGATGTGCCACTGCGGCGCCCAAATCGCTCGTTGACTTAAAAGCAGCTGTTATCAAGGCGCTTGGCGCGGATGGACCAACCGTCATTCATGTAACGTCTGAAATCAACTAAATGTGTAGGATGGGTTTTTACCCATCCCTGTTACCAGCAGCTGACCAATACAGTGTTGTGGGCGGCCCTCAGGGTCAGAGTCTCTGGTGACATAAAAGCCACCGCGTCTGTGGTTTGAGCCGCAATCCCAGCCGTGTTCAATGACGCCAAAATTTCGTCGCTATCGACGGAAAAGTTGACGTCTTGGGGCAACACTTGCCCGCCGCTTTCATTGCGTGGCAACAACATGCCCAGCACTGACCCTGCGTTGTCAAACACAGGACCGCCCGCATCGCCCGATTGCGCAGTCAAAGCCAACCGCTTGATGGTTTCTTCGCCGTTTAACCCACGCATGTCGGCCAATCGACCAAATGTCAGTGACGGCGTTACAAGAACACCGCCGTATGGGAAGCCTGCGACAGCCACGCTGGTCTGTAAGCGCGGGATGCCGGTTTGGAACGTCACAACGCCAAGCGGGGACAATGCAACATCAGGTCGCAAAACGGCAAGCCCAAGGGCGTCGTCCAGATGGACAACTTGTGCGTCGTGTTCACTGTTCAGTGAAATCCGGTCGCATGATCCAACGGCCTCTGCCGTTGTCAGGACTGTGCCTGCGTCATTGATGAAAAAGCCTGATCGCGACATCTTTGGCTTGCGCACGGCCAGACCGCCGACTTGATCGATGGCTTGGTTTTCGCTTGGCGCTGCCAGCGACGGATCCAATACGCCGTCCAACACTACAAAGCTGGCCTTCATCTCATCCAACACGCGGCGGCGGCGTTCATCGTCACCGGCGGGCCAAATGAGGCTAAAGCCTTTGATCGTGCCATTGTCGAGCTTGGCATAGGTGTAGGAATGAATGTCGTCGTCGATGCCTTCCAGTTCGAATGACCGATTGTCGCGCTTGCGCGGGCCGTCCTTGGGCACAATCGTCAGGGTCTGCAAAATTTCGTACAGGCCAAATAAGCGGTTCTGATCGCCATCTTGCGAGATGAACAGGACACTGGCGTCCAGATCACCTTTGGGGTCAAAGCGCACGAATGGTGGCTCATATTCGGCAAACACAACAACGCCGGTCGGGACCAGCATTTCGATGCCAGATGCGTCGTCACGGACCAATTGCAGGTCCATGCCATCAAGCACGGCATTGTAAGACGTGAGCAATGTAGCCCGCTGCGTGGTTGTCAGGACGCCCGTTGGTTCTGCGTTATTGGCGTCTTGCCATGCGCGCATCGATGCACGTGTGCCGCGTCCATAAGCCCCATCGATGGCAGACGCATAAAAACCGGCCCATTTTAGCGCAGTTTGCAGGTCTTTGCGTTGGTCACGGTCCAGTAGTTTTTCCGATGCCTGCGCTTGCCTGCGGGTCTCCGTGGGGGGCGCAACAAGCTCAATAACCTCTGCCAGTGGGGCAGCTTCGATTGGTGCCACGGTTTCAACCTCTGGCGTTGTGGCGTCTGGTAACGGCTGCGCCGTCGTTTGCGCCCCAACGCCGACAGGCCAAAACTGTTGCAGAAAGCGGCGGCCTGTTATGATAAAACTGTCGCTGGGGATTGTCCTGTCACGACGCATTTGGCGCAGAACGGTGTTCGCGTCATCGGGCGTATATGGACCCAGAACGACGCCGTACCAACCGCCACCGAGGGAAAACCCGTTTACGTTTTCCAGCTGTCCGGCATAAAATCTTGCACGCGCTTGCGCAGTTGTAAGTGTCGGGTGCGCTTCGACTTGGACGTAAGCGACGTCTTGTGCCAACATGCTCACTGGCCATAGGCCAAGAAAAATAACTGCAATCAATGCTCGCAACATTACAACGCCTCAAAGTCTGGAAAACCAACACCGCATACGCGGATTGTTGCGGAAACTAACAGAGATACACCAAAGTGCAGCCCCGAAAATACGGCTTCGCTGAAGAATTAAGCACCCGTGTTCTAATTGACCCTGTGGGTCCATCTGCGTATGACGTGATTAACCAGTCAAAGAGGGCAAAGATGGCCGATAAACCACGCAGTTTTCAGGAAATCATCCTACGGCTCCAGAATTATTGGGCGGCCAACGGCTGTGCCATCTTGCAGCCTTACGACATGGAGGTCGGTGCAGGGACATTTCACCCTGCCACTACCTTGCGTGCGCTTGGTAATAAACCATGGGCTGCCGCCTATGTTCAACCGTCACGCCGCCCAACTGATGGCCGCTACGGCGAGAACCCAAACCGCCTACAGCACTATTATCAGTACCAAGTGATCATCAAACCAAGCCCAACGGATTTGCAGGCGCTTTATCTCGGATCGCTTGAGGCAATCGGAATCGATGCATCCATGCACGATCTGCGCTTTGTCGAAGACGACTGGGAAAGCCCGACGTTGGGTGCGTGGGGCCTAGGCTGGGAAGTATGGTGTGACGGCATGGAAGTCAGCCAGTTCACTTATTTCCAGCAGGTCGGCGGGCACGATTGCAAACCCGTTTCCGGTGAGTTGACCTACGGGTTGGAGCGCCTCGCGATGTATGTGCTTGAGTGCGATCACGTTATGGACATGCCGTTCAACGACCCAGACGCAGTCACTGCGATGACCTACGGCGATGTGTTTTTACAAACAGAACAGGAATACGCCCGTTGGAACTTTGACGTGGCCGATACCGATACGTTGCTGCAGCACTTTAAAGATGCAGAGGCCGAATGCGGACGCATCTTGGCCATGCCTGCCGATGATCCAAAGACGGGCCGCCGCATCATCATGGCGCACCCAGCGTATGACCAATGCATCAAGGCCAGCCATGTGTTTAACCTGCTCGACGCGCGCGGTGTGATTTCGGTCACCGAACGCCAAGCCTATATCGGGCGAGTGCGGACATTGGCCAAAGCCTGCGCAGATGCATTTGTGCAAACCACCGCCGGAGGATTTTCCGCATGATTGCACGCATAGCGATAGTCGGGCTTTTTGTGATTGCTTTGATCGCAGGGGCGGTAATGTATTATCTACAGGTCTACGCCTATTACGACGACGTATCGGCGCAGATTGAAGACGTGCAAATGGTAACCGTCGCAACGGGCGAACCAGAGGGTATTTTGTTCGAAAACCTCAAGGCGATCGACAGCGACAGCAGCCCGCTGCGGTTCCGGTCTTGTTTCACAACGGATCTGTCTCTCGCGCTTTTGACCGAAACTTATGTGATTTCTGAGGGCGCAGAACCTCGCGTCGCACCCGGTTGGTTTGACTGCTTTGACGCCGCCCAAATTGGCGAAGACCTGTCCACCGGCAGCGCAATTGGCTTTATGGGCCAAGAAAATATCCAATACGGAATCGACCGCGTTATCGCCGTTTACCCCGATGGCCGCGCGTTCTCGTGGCACCAGATCAATTTCTGCGGCGAGGTCGTGTTTGACGGCAACCCTGTGCCGCCTGAATGCCCTCCAGCTCCTGAAAGACTGCAATAATGCCTGATCTTCTGATTGAACTTTTCTCCGAGGAAATTCCGGCGCGTATGCAGGGCAAGGCGGCGTCTGATCTGCAAAAACTAGTCACTGACGGGCTGGTCGAGGCAGGTTTGACGTATAAATCCGCTGCTGCGTTTTCCACGCCGCGCCGTTTGACGTTGTCCGTCGAAGACCTGTTGGCAGAAAGCAAACCCGTTCGCGAAGAACGCAAAGGCCCCAAAGTCGGCGCGCCTGATCAGGCGATTGACGGGTTTTTGCGCGGCGCAGGCGTGACCCGCGACGATCTGGAAATCCGCGACGATAAAAAGGGTCAGGTGTATTTTGCCGTGATCCAGAAACCTGGCCGAATGGCTGCTGATGTGATTGCAGAGGTGCTTGAAAAAGCGATCCGCAATTTCCCGTGGCCGAAATCCATGCGTTGGGGGACTGGCACCCTAAAATGGGTCCGTCCGCTGCATTCGGTTCTGTGCATTCTGACCGATGAGGCGGGCGCTGAAGTTGTGCCGCTGGATATCGACGGGATCACAGCGGGCAACACGACCCGTGGGCACCGGTTCCTAAGCCCTGATGCGTTTTCGGTTACGAATTTTGAAGACTATGAGGCAAAGCTAAAGCGTGCCAATGTTATGCTGCGCGCGGACGAACGCGCCGATATGATCTGGAACGATGCGACCAATCAAGCGTTCGCGCTGGGGTTGGAGGTCGTCGAGGATCGCGGGCTTTTGGGCGAGGTCGCAGGGCTGGTCGAATGGCCTGTTGTTCTGCTGGGCCAGATTGACCCGACATTTTATGAATTGCCAGACGAAGTGTTGCAGACATCGATGAAAGAGCACCAGAAATTCTTTTCCGTGCGCAATGCCAAGACGGGCCAGATCGAACGCTTTGTTACCGTCGCCAATACCGTGACGGCGGACAATGGCGCGACGATCCTGAAGGGCAACCAAAAGGTGCTTTTTGCGCGTCTGTCGGATGCGAAGTTCTTTTGGGAAAACGATTTGCGAGTGGCGAATGCAGGGATGGAGCCGTGGCTTGATAGCCTGTCTAATGTGACGTTCCATAACAAACTGGGCACGCAAAAAGACCGCATTGACCGCATCATCGCGCTTGCGTCCGAAATCGCACCGCTGGTTGGTGCTGATACGGCAGAAGTGGCCGAGGCCGCCCGCGTGGCCAAGGCCGACCTGTCATCCGAGATGGTCTATGAATTCCCCGAACTTCAGGGGCTTATGGGGCGTAAGTATGCATCCAAGGCTGGCTTGTCCGATGCCATCGCCGCCGCGGCACAAGAACATTACTCACCGCTTGGCCCATCAGACGACGTGCCAACCGCGCCGGTATCTGTGGCCGTGGCGCTTGCAGATAAGCTTGATACGCTGACAGGGTTCTGGGTGATTGATGAGAAACCCACAGGGTCAAAAGACCCGTTCGCCCTCCGTCGTGCAGCGCTCGGTGTTATTCGGTTGGCTGATGGAAATTCTGTTTCAATTCATCTTAATCAAGTATTGCCTGCCGCACTCCGGCGAGCGGAAGCAGATTCGTTGAAGACCTTCCTTGACGATGAACCTATTATTTTTGGAACTGGAGAGCTTTCTAAGCCGCTATTACATTCATTGGCAAGTTGGCAAACCGAGGAACCATTGGCTACCTTGGCGGTGCATGTTGAGTCTGACGATTTGACTAATGTAGAAAAATTGGCAGCATCCGAAAAACTTCGATCTAAAGTTCTTTCTGGGCATCCTGACGAAGCGGCAAATCTCCTCTCCTTCTTCCATGACCGCCTCAAAGTTTACCTCAAAGACCAAGGCATCCGCCACGACATCATCGATGCGTGCATCGCGATGGATGGCTCGGACGATCTGACGTTGTTGGTCAAACGCGCCAAGGCGCTGGCGGCCACATTGGCCACGGATGACGGTGAAAACCTGATCCAAGGGTTTAAGCGCGCCAACAACATCCTGACCAAGGAAGAGGCCAAAGACGGCGTCGAATATTCCTATGGCGCTGATCCAAAACACGCCCAGCATGACAGTGAACGCGCGTTGTTTGTTGCATTGGACGAGGCCGATAAAGTCATCGCGCCTGCAATGACGGCGCAAGATTTTGGCACTGCAATGGCAGCTATGGCCGCACTGCGCGGACCAATAGACGCATTCTTTACCGATGTGCAGGTCAACGCGGACCAACAGGTAGTGCGCCGCAACCGGCTTAACTTGTTGTCACGTATCAGAAAAACATGCCTTGGCGTTGCTGATCTAACACGGATTGACGGCTAGAACGGCATCGGCGAAGTTTCTTTGACGCCTTGGGGATCGCTCCCTATGCTGCACCTACACAAAGGATGGTGCTGCAGTGCAGAATGAGAAAATCTTTGAACCGATCACGCTGATCACAGCGACCGCCGCGATGGCGGCTGACGTGCATGGTGGTCGTGCAAAATGCCTGCAACGCCTTGTGCGTTTGGACATGCCTGTGCCGCTGACCGTCGCGCTTTCGTTCAAAGCCATGCACGATATTGCGATTGGTCAGATGCCCGATATGGCTGCGTTGATCGCGCCATTTGGTGTGAACCCGCTGTTGTCTGTGCGCCCATCTAGCCAAGACCCCGATTGGGGCGGCCCAAGTGCCATTTTGAACGTTGGTATGAATGACGTGCGCTACGCGACAATGGTCGACGATCTGGGCGAGGCCGCGGCGACTGCACTTTATCTGCGGTTCGTGCGGTCATTTGCAGTGCATGTGTCACGGCTTGACCCCGATGCGTTTGATATTCCCGACAATGCCGACCGCAACACGCTTGCGCGCATGTTGGAAGCTTATGAGTTCGAGACAGACGAGTCGTTTCCGCAAGATCCCGCTGTGCAATTGGCTGAAGTGTTGCGGTCGATGGCGCGTGCTTGGGACGGCACCACGGCCCGCCTGCTGCGCCAAGCGAAAGGTGCGCCAGCCGATGCCGGATTGGGCCTTGTTGTGCAGGCGATGGCGTTGGGTGTGGGGCAGGGCGAAAGCGGCTCTGGCGTTATTCAATATATCAACCATACAACAGGATTGCCGCAAGTCACGGGCCGGTATTTGGGGCAAAGCCAAGGGCGCGATGCCTTGGGCAATGCGGACGGTGCGATATACCTGACCAAGGATGACCGCGGTGCGTCGCTCGAAGAGTTGTGTCCGGATGTGTTCAACCAGTTGATTGCATTGGGTGATGTGTGCCGTCGCAAGCTTCGCGAAGAGATGCAGGTTGAATTCACTATTGAGAACAGTAGTTTGCGTGTTCTTGATGCCGTCCGTGTGCAGCGGTCATCGCGGGCGTCGGTACAGATCGCAGTCGCTTTGGCTATCGATAATATCATTCCACGCGAAGAGGCGGTGATGCGGATTGAACCCGCAACATTGTCCGAATTGCTGCACCGCCAGATTGACCCTAGCTCCCCGCGTGACCGGATCGTCAGTGGAATTGCAGCGAGCCCGGGTGCTGCGTCTGGTCGGATCGTGTTGACCGCCAATGAGGCGCAAGCAAGTGCCGCGCGCAGTGAACCGTGTGTGCTGATCCGGCGCGAAACTACGCCCGAAGATATTCGCGGAATGCATGCCGCTGCTGCTGTGTTAACCATGCGCGGCGGTGTTACGAGCCATGCAGCTGTGATCGGCCGTGGGCTTGGCCTGCCATGTGTCGTGGGTGCGTCCGATTTGGTGATCGACCGCAAGGCCCAGATGATCGTATCCCCAGATGGTCGCCGTTTTGCGGTCGGCGATCTGATCACGGTTGATGGTACAACTGGTGAAATTCTGGCCGGTGCGCCTGCGATGCTTGAGGCCACGCTGGACGAGGCGTTCCAGACGCTGTTGGACTGGGCCGATCAGTTCCGCGATATTGGCGTGCGTGCGAATGCTGACACGCCCGCCGATGCTAAAACTGCGCGTAACTTTAAAGCGCAGGGGATTGGCCTGTGCCGGACGGAACATATGTTCTTTGAAGGCGACCGTCTTGGTGTCATGCGCGAGATGATCTTTGCCAACAATGGCGACGACAGGCGTGCAGTGCTTGACCGTTTGCTCCCAATGCAGCGCGATGATTTCACCGAGCTGTTTCGTATTATGCAGGGCCAGCCCGTGTGTATTCGTCTGTTTGATCCGCCCTTGCACGAATTTTTACCGTCAGGCAAAGCGGGCCTGCGGGACTTAGCGGAGCAATTGGCCTTGCCGGTCAGTGATGTGGCCGACCGTGTGGCCGCGCTGTCTGAATATAACCCTATGTTGGGGATGCGCGGCGTCCGTCTGGGAATTGCGCTGCCTGAAATCTACGAAATGCAGGCCCGTGCGATCTTTGAAGCGACGGCAGAATTCGCGCTAGCGGATGATCCGTTTGTTGTTGAAATTATGATCCCACTGGTCAGTGCGATGCGTGAAGTCGAGCTGGTCAAATCGCAGATTGACGCTATCGCGGCAGCGGTGCGTGCAGAACTTAATGTGGACTTCGCGTACCGGTTGGGCGTCATGGTCGAAACGCCACGCGCCGCGCTGCGGGCAGAAGACATCGCGCAGCATGCTGCATTTTTGTCATTTGGAACCAATGACTTGACTCAAATGACTTACGGGCTTTCGCGTGATGATGCCGGACGGTTTATGTCGGCTTATGTGCAACAAGGCGTTTATGAAGAGGACCCGTTTCACACGCTTGACGTTGAAGGTGTGGGCGAGTTGTTGTCGATCGGCGCTGAGCGCGGGCGCAAAGGCCGACCTGAGGTGGTTTTGTCGCTTTGCGGCGAACATGGCGGTAGCCGGACGGCGATTGCGTTTTGCCGCAAGCAAGGTTTTGACTATGTGTCCTGTTCGCCTTTCCGTGTGCCCGCAGCTCGACTATCTGCAGCACAATTGGCCATTGCGGACAAAATGCAGGCCTAGCTAATTATATCACGTTTGCGTTTGTCGCAACTTGCGTGGCTAGACTGATTGATTTGTTTCGCCTAAAGGTGCCGCGCCTGCGTGGGGCTTGCCGCGCGATGCATGGATGCGTGAAAATGCGTAATCTTCTTGGTACTGTTCTGAAGACGACTGCGGCTTTGTTTGTATTCGCGGCACCTTTGCATGCGGATCAATTGATCACGAGCAGACTTGACGCGCTGCTTGGCCAAGAGCGCCAATCGCTGTCGGTTGTGCCGGATGTGCGGATGACGGCATTGACCACATTGCCGCCTGTATCTGAGCGCCAAGTCCAGACTTCACCAGCAGGCCTGACATATGATCGTGCATTTTTGGCAGCGTTGCCGACCGCATCGGGTGGCTCCGCATGGAAGTGTTTGTCAGAGGCGCTGTATTTTGAAGCACGCGGCGAAAGTGTCAAAGGCATGTTTGCTGTAGCAGAGGTCATTATGAACCGCGTCGACAACAGCCGTTATCCAAATACGGTTTGCGGTGTGATCAATCAGGGCACGGGCCGTAAGTTTGGCTGCCAATTTACATATACGTGTGATGGCAAGCCTGAAGTTGTCTCAGAGCCTGCGGCCTTTGTTAGGGTTGGAAAAGTGGCTAAGTTTCTTGTTGATGGGGCAGAGCGCCCTTTGACAAGTGGCGCGACGCATTATCACACCAAGGCCGTCAATCCATCTTGGGCTAGCCGTTTCCCGCGGACTGCAACGATCGGTGTACACCACTTTTACCGTCAGCCAACACGAACAGCATCCAACTAAAGTCGCGCTTGGAAGTCGCAGTGGCGTCTTTGCAGGTCTTGCAAGGACACTGTCCGGCTAGTATGCCGGAAAGGCTCTTTTGGGACGAATAAACTATGACTGATGATATCCGCCTCGCGTTCGCGCACCCTAGCGCGCGTGCCGAGGCAAGCGGGACGACGCCGTGCGACCGCATTTCCCTGCGCGACTATACCGTGGAGGTGGAAATCGGGGCGTTTCAGCTTGAACGCGGGACCCTGCAACGGGTCAAATTCAATATTGTTGTTGAGGTCGCCCCGATTGCAGGCCCGATCGACGATGATGTTGATCGCATCCTGTCCTATGATCGCGTGATTGAGGCCATCGAAATTGAGCTTGAAGCCGAGCGGATAAATCTATTGGAAACCCTCGCGGCCCGCGTCGCTGAGCGCATCTTGGTCGAGCCGCAAGCCGAGCGTGTCTTTGTGCGGATTGAAAAGCTGGACCGTGGGCCGTTTGCATTGGGCGTCGAGATTGTGCGCTCTCGTGATGGCGTGTCCCATGCAGGGCAGACACATCAAGAGGCGCCGCACCCACGGGTGCTTTTTCTAACAAATGAAGCAATTGCATCGCTGAATTTGAAAGGCTGGATCGATGCGCTTGCAAGCCGCGATGCGCCGCTGATTATTTGCGCAGGTGCAGCCGATTTAGCTGCTCCGCAAACCGGACATGCGATGACGCAACGCCGTATCGATCTGCTGGCGATTGAACAAAACGCGTGGGTGTTGGCTGCGACCGACTTGCGCTGCAAGGTTGTCGAAACTCGCACCGAGCTGGATTGGGCAATGAAGAACGGGCAGATTTGCGTCTGGGCACCGTCCAAGATCGTGCTCGATGCGGTTGACGGACCTTCCATCAATCCACGCGATGCGCTGGCTTTGGCAGTGTGGTTCGCGTCTGAGATTCAAGCCAAAGAGCTGTTTGTAATCGGGGCTGATGCCCCTGATGCGGGGATTCCTGTGCAAGCTATCCGCGTGGACCAGCCAGCGCTGCCATGACTAAAGCATATTATCAGCCGATATTGCACAACACCGGACCACGGCCAGCTGATGCCGTGCCGTTTGGCTGGTGTTGGTTTGACCGTGTCGCAGTGCACCGTCGTGGTGCGGCGCCGACGTTTATTGCATCGACCGACGTGCCCGCGGATGTGTTGCGCCGTTTGACCCAACCGCGCGCACCAATCGCGGGCCTCACGATGGATCAACCCCGCATCATGGGTATCTTGAATGTGACCCCAGACAGCTTTTCGGATGGCGGCCTTTTTACAGCGCCCGATGTTGCGGTAACCCATGCGTTAAAAATGGTCCAAACCGGAGCCGATATTCTTGATATTGGCGGCGAAAGCACGCGTCCGGGGGCGAAAACCGTAGGTAATGCAGATGAAATTGCGCGAACGGCCCCTGTTATAGCCGCAATCCGTGCGCAAAGTGACGTGCCTATTTCCATCGATACGCGAAAGGCCGACGTGGCCCAAGCGGCACTGCATGCGGGCGCATCACTGGTCAATGATGTTGCTGCGATGACCTACGATGCTGCAATCGGGTCGGTGGCTGCAAGGGCAGGCGCACCGATCTGCCTTATGCATGCGCAAGGTGATCCGGCGACGATGCAAGACGCGCCGCATTATGAAAATGTGCTGTTGGATGTTTACGATTTTTTAACCGCGCGGGTTGCTGAGGCCGAAGCGTTAGGCATCCCGCGCGATCTGATCGTCGTGGATCCAGGTATTGGATTTGGTAAAACTTTGGAACACAACTTAACTTTGATGCGCGGATTATCGCTGTTTCACGGGCTTGGTTGTCCGATCCTGTTGGGTGCGTCGCGAAAGCGATTTATTGGCACGATAGGGCAGGCTCCTGAGGCACGAGACCGGATGGCGGGATCTGTTGCAGTTGCGTTGAACGGTGTTGCGGCAGGGGTGCAATTTTTGCGGGTCCACGATACGGTAGAGACAAAGCAGGCGATCAGACTCGCCTTGGCAATGATGACGAAAGCGACAGACACATGACACGCAAATTATTTGGTACCGACGGCGTGCGCGGCAAAGCCAATATCCACCCGTTGACCGCCGAAATGGCGTTGAAAATTGGTGCTGCTGCGGGCCGTTATTTCCGCAACGATGGGTCGAACGGCCACCGTGTTGTGATTGGCAAAGACACACGCCTTTCGGGTTATATGTTTGAAAATGCGTTGACGGCTGGACTGACAAGTACGGGCATGAATGTGCTGCTGCTCGGCCCTATTCCAACCCCTGCGGTTGGGTTGCTAACGACATCCATGCGCGCCGACGTGGGCATTATGATTTCGGCAAGCCATAACCCGCATCATGACAACGGGATTAAATTCTTTGGCCCTGACGGGTTTAAGCTGTCCGATGAGGCTGAGGCCGAAATTGAAGAATTGGTGGCAGGCGTGATTGAGCCAGCCCAAGCAAACAATATTGGCCGCGCCAAGCGGATTGATGATGGGCGGTTCCGTTATGCGGAGCGGGTCAAAACGACGTTCCCGAATGGTATGCGGCTCGATGGCCTAAAGGTTGTGATCGATTGCGCGAATGGTGCTGGTTACAAAGTCGCCCCCGAAGTTTTGTGGGAACTTGGTGCTACGGTCATCCCTGTTGGCGTGACACCGGACGGATTTAACATCAACGAAGGCTGTGGCTCGACGTCACCTATGTCGGCCGCCGAGACGATTATTTCGCATGGTGCTGACGTTGGTATCTGCCTTGATGGCGACGCGGACCGGGTAATGATTTTGGACGAAACTGGTCAGGTCGCCGACGGTGACCAAATCATGGCGCTATTTGCGGGGCGTTGGGCTGAGGCAGGCATGCTGAATGGTGGGACTTTGGTTGCCACTGTGATGTCCAACCTTGGATTGGAACGTAACATGGACGCGCGTGGCCTGAAACTGCTGCGCACAAACGTCGGCGACCGCTACGTGGTTGAAGCGATGCGCGCAGGCGGGTTTAACCTTGGCGGTGAACAGTCTGGGCATATCGTCATGACCGATTATGCGACCACAGGCGATGGTTTGCTGGCGGGCCTTCAATTTTTGGCTGCGATGATTGAAACCGGTGAAAAGGCCAGCGGGTTGACACGTAGCTTCGAAACTGTGCCACAGATGTTGAAAAACGTCCGCTATGGGATTGGTCAGACGCCATTGGAGGCCGACAACGTCAAAGCCGTGATCGCGGACGCTGAGGCAAAGTTGATCGGCAAGGGCCGGTTGCTTATCCGTAAATCAGGCACCGAGCCGCTGGTGCGCGTGATGGCCGAATGCGAAGATGCTGATTTGTTGACCCAGATAGTCGACGGTATTGTAGCCGAAGTTGAAGCCGCAGTTTGATCTGAAAATTGTTGTGTTAGTTGCGCGAAAACGCTTGCCTTGCAAGTGTTCGTAGGCTCGACCATTGGCTGACAATAAGGCCAAACATGATCAACCCCAATGCAATGAAGAACCGCAGTGGTAAGATTTCAGACAAAATCCATGCGCCAAATATCATCGACCAAACGGGGACTTGATAGTTCACGAGGGTGAGGAAAACTGCACCTGCTGATCTGATTGTGTAAACCCGCAAAAGCGCCGCAAGGGCGGTCGGTACAATCCCAAGAAAGATGATTGCGATTGTGCTGGTGCGGTCTGCAATGGTCGGAACGCCTTCGACGATTAACATGGCGGGGATCAGCGCAATTGCACCCACCACCAGTAAAAGTGCGGCCATTGTGATGGGGTCAATGGGCGGGCAGCGGCGTGTCATGATGCTTGAAATTGCGTAGGATAAGGCGGCTGCGATGCAGGCAATTTGGCCCAATGGCTCCCATCCTGAACTTATGCGCAAGATTGATGGTCCGATTAGCACCACTGCGCCAACAAAGCCCAAGGTTACGCCGACAAGGTTCCGTGTGCTTAGCTTTTCGTCGGTAAATATATGCGCCAATGGCAAAACGAAAAGCGGCAGGGCGGCCATTGAAATGCCCGCAAACGCGGACGGCACATATTGTTGTCCCCAGCTCAAAAGCGCGAACGGCAACGCCGTGTTCAGCAGGCCGATGACGATAAGGTATTTCCACATCCGTCCGTCGAAGCTGGGCAAGGGGCGATTGAGCGCGCGCATGAGCACCAACAACGCGGCTGCACCCAAAGTGGTACGTGCACAAGCAACGGTGAGCGGGCCGTAGCCTTGCAGAGCGATTGAAACGACCATAAATGTGCCGCCCCAGATCACACCAAGTGCAAGGATCGAGAGCCAGTTTGTGAGTGATGGTGCTTGCATGGTTTGGTTTCATCATGTGGCAGCAGAACTGTCCATGAAAAAAGGGCGCCCCTGCTGGGGCGCCCTGAGTGATGGGCTAAAACCCATCCTACGCAAAGTTGCGTTTAGTTCTTGGCTTTGTCGACCATTTTGCCTGCGGAAATCCACGGCATCATGTCGCGCAGTTTGCCGCCAACCTTTTCGATCTGGTGCTCGTCGTTTGCACGACGCGCAGCTTTGATCGTTGGCTGACCAACCGCGTTTTCCAGCATGAAGTCACGCACGAATTTGCCAGATTGAATGTCGTCGAGAACCGCTTTCATGCGGGCCTTGGTTTCAACGTATGGCAGGATTCGTGGGCCGGAAACGTACTGGCCGTATTCTGCTGTGTTAGAGATCGAGTAATCCATGTTAGCAATGCCGCCTTCATAGATCAGGTCAACGATCAGTTTCACTTCGTGCAGGCACTCAAAATAGGCCATTTCGGGCTCGTAGCCTGCTTCGACAAGTGTCTCAAAGCCCATGCGGATCAATTCAACAACGCCACCACAAAGAACGGCCTGCTCGCCGAACAGGTCAGTTTCGCATTCCTGACGGAAGTTGGTTTCGATGATGCCAGACCGACCGCCACCGATACCAGAGCAATAGGACAAACCGGTTTCCATGGCCTTGCCAGTCGCGTCAGTGTGAACCGCAACAAGGCAAGGCACGCCGCCGCCTTTGGTGAATTCACCGCGCACCGTGTGACCTGGGCCTTTTGGCGCCATCATGATTACGTCGATGCCGTCTTTTGGTTCAATAAGGCCAAAGTGCACGTTCAGGCCGTGAGCAAACGCAATCGCGGAGCCCGGCTTGATGTGGTCTTTGACATATTTGGTGTATGTTTCTGCCTGCAGCTCGTCGGGCATTGTGAACATGATCACATCGCACCAAGCCGCGGCTTCGGAAATGCCCATAACTTTCAGGCCTTCGCCTTCGGCTTTTGCTTGGCTTGGGGAGCCTTCACGCAAAGCGACAACAAGGTTTTTCGCACCGCTGTCACGCAGGTTCAGCGCGTGGGCGTGGCCCTGAGAGCCATAGCCAAGGATGGCTACTTTTTTGTCTTTGATGAGGTTCACATCGCAATCGCGATCGTAATAAACGCGCATGTTGGCGGTCCTTTATGTTGGTTTCTGGGGAAGCTTATATCAAGCGTGCGGGCCGATGTGAGGTTTAATTTTTCCATATTAATGCTCAAAAAAAGATTGTTATGCGCGGTGTTGAGATTTATGGATATATTTATGCTTGATGACACCTCCCGCGCGATATTGCGCCAATTGCAAACCGATCCGTCCCTCACTGTGCCAGAGCTTGCGGCGCTGACCCGTCTGACGACGGGTAAGGTGGCGCGCCGGCTGGATCGCATGACAACTGGCGGCGTTATCAAAGGGCAGGTTGCTGTGATAAACTGGGCCGCATTGGGCTTTGCGGTACAGGTATCTTTGCGGGTCACATTGGATAAAACGCAGGCCCGTGCGTTTGATGAGTTTTTGGCGGCGGCGCGATTGGTGCCCGAAGTAATTGAGTTGCAAACATTTCTTGGCCGCGTCGATGTGCGCCTATCTTTGGTCACGCGCGACTTGCCCCATTATCAGCAGGTGTACCGCGATCAAATCCTGACTTTGCCCCATATTGCCGACATCGAGGCGCTGATGACCGTGTCGACTGTCAAGGCGGATCGGGTGCTGCCATTATGATCTTGGATGATTTAGATTTTGAAGTTTTACGGCAGCTGCAGCGTGATGCGACCCAGACCGCAAGTCAGCTCGCCCGCAAAATCGGGCTCAGCCAGCCCGCGGTGTGGCGCCGTATTAAGCGATTGCAGGACGCAGAAATTATTGCAGGCCGCGAATTGCTGCTGGACGCCGAAAAGGTCGGATTTGGTGTGACCGTTTTCTTGGGTATTAAGTTGGCCACCAAGGGCCGCGTCAGTCTGGACGATTTCGAACGCACGGTTGGGGCTATCCCTGAGGTGCAAACGGTAGAGCATGTTTTAGGGCTTTATGATTACCGCTTGCGGGTCGTCGCCCGTGATTTGGCCGACTTTGAACGTGTGCTGCGCCGCCGGATAATGGCATTGCCAGGGGTCGGTGACGTGGAGGCGAATGTGCTTTTGTCCGAAGAACGATTGTGCGGCCCAATTTGAAAGTGGTTCTTCATTTTCGCCACAATGTATACACAGATAGACTTTGCCAATGATCAGCGACTGGGTCATTCTGGCCTCGATTGTTAATAGGAGCCAAGTCAAATGTCACAGATTGACCCCAATGGACTGATGGAGTTTTCGGTTGTTTTCACTGACCGGTCGTTGAACCATATGTCAAAGGCGTTTCAAGGCGTCATGACCGATATCTCCACCATGTTGAAGGACGTCTATCAGGCGGATCATGTGGCCTTGGTGCCCGGTGGCGGGACCTACGGCATGGAGGCAGTGGCCCGTCAGTTTGGCAGCGGCGCCCATGCGATGATTATACGCAACGGTTGGTTTTCATACCGCTGGACGCAGATTTTTGATGCAGGTGACTTTACCGCCAAGACAACTGTGATGAAAGCACGGCAAGCAGGCAATGACACCCGCGC
>Ga0307997_10000048_pt1 | contig 48341 bp, 44 predicted proteins | sample Davwhametageno36_FD_203165 | JGI IMG/M metagenome (GOLD analysis project Ga0307997, IMG submission 203165) | Marine microbial communities from Davis Island wharf, Antarctic Ocean - #36 | ecosystem: Environmental > Aquatic > Marine > Unclassified | place: Antarctic Ocean: Davis Island wharf... | reverse complement strand
GTCAAACGGCACTACACTGGGGTTTAAGCAGCTAGTGCGTAGTTGTCGTCGTTGGCAACTATAAGTTTGCGACTTTGGATTAACGAGATTGGTCACCATCTCGGCATGCACCGGAGGTTTTGTAACCGTCGTCGAATCCAAAACGCCCCCATGAGGCGCGATTCTAGCACAGTCCTGGGCTTTTGATGCTGACTAAAATCAAAACAATTTAACCGTCGAATTTAATGGGCTTTTGACCTAAAATCAGCGACTAATAAAAATAACTCCAGGAACACTGTGATGCAAAGAGGTGAGTTTTCTTCCCGTTTGGCTTTTATTTTTGCCGCATCTGGCTCGGCCGTTGGGCTGGGTAATATCTGGGGCTTCCCCACTAATGCTGCGGAAAATGGCGGCGCTGCCTTTGTGTTGATCTACTTAATTCTGGCCTTTTTGCTGGCCTACCCTGCCATGATGGCCGAGCTGATTATTGGCCGTCACACGCGTTCTAATATGGTCAGTGCCCTGCAATCTATCTCGCCTGGGCAGACCGCTAAGACGGTTGGTAAGTTAGTCGGTATTGGCGGCATGGTGACTGCGGGGCTGATACTCAGCTTCTACAGCATTGTTGCAGGCTGGATGTTGGCCTTTATGCTGGAGCCAATAACCGCCGTGCTGGGGCTGACCGACATTAGCCAGTGGCTCACTGACTTTAGCTTGGTGCGCAATATTGGTTTTGCGGCGGTGTTTGTTTTGCTAACCGTTTTTATTATCAGTGCCGGCGTTGAACAGGGCATTGAAAAGTGGTCGAGCCGTTTGATGCCTTCGCTGTTTCTATTGATGGGTGGGCTTATTCTCTATGTACTGACCCAGGAAGGGGCGATGGAGGGTTTGCGTCACTACCTAGTACCGGACTTTTCTCAGATCACTAACCCCAAGCTGATTGTTAGCGCCATGGGGCAGGCCTTTTTCTCTATGTCTCTCGGTGTGGGCACTATGTTGGTGTATGGCTCTTATATTCGCGCCGATGAAAACTTGCCGGTGGTGGGTGCTCTGGTGACTTTGACCGATACGTCGGTGGCATTTTTGGCAGGCTTGCTGGTATTGCCGGCGATTTTTGTGGCGCAGAATCTTGGGGTTACTATTTATGCTGAGAGCGGTGCGTTGATTGCTGGGCCAGATCTCATCTTCCAGGTACTGCCTGCTTTATTTGAAGGTATGGGTGCCACGGGGCTGTTGGTGGGTTTTGCTTTCTTTGTGCTGATGTCTATTGCGGCGGTTACCTCTTCTATCTCAATGCTTGAGGTGCCGGTGTCCTATGCGGTGGAGGCTCACCAAATTAGTCGTCACAAAGCGACCTGGCTGGTTGGTTTGCTGGTGTTTGGTATTAGCACCATCATCTGCCTTAACTTTGAGTCGCTGTTTGGTTTTGTAATTACTATGACAACTGAGCGTGCTCAGCCGCTGTTAAGCATGATGCTGTGTATCTTTGCTGGCTGGATTTTCTATCGTAATAGCATTCTGCAGGAACTTAAGAGTGGTAGCCCAGATGTAGAGCAGGGTCTGTTTTGGAAGATATGGCCGGTGTATGTGAAGTTTTTCTGCCCGGCATTGATTCTGCTGACCTTTGCGCAAGGCTTTATGGCCTAGCGAGTATCGGCTAAAAGAATATTGGCTAAAGAGTATGAACTAGACCTAAAGAAAGCGGCTGTTCTTTGAAAACTGGCTGCGCAGAAATTCCATCTGGTCGCCCAGTATGCGGCGGCTGTTAATCAGCGCCAGATACTCTGCGTTATTTGGTTTGTAGGGCAAGGCAACGAGCTGCATATTGGCTTCGTCTAAGGTCAGGTCAGCCTTGTGCTGGTTACAGCGCTTGCAGGCTGCAACGACATTCTCCCACTTATCTTTACCACCCCGTGATTTCGGATAAATATGATCACGGGTGAGTTTCTGTGTGGGAAACTCACGGGAGCAGTACATGCAGAGGTAGCCGTCACGGGCAAACAGGGCGGGATTAGTCAGGGGGTAATTGGTGCGTGGCCGGCCTAGCTGCTCGCCGCCACAGGCAATAATGCTGGGGATATCAAAATACGACCGCTTGCCGCTTAGCCTCTGTGTGCCACCATAAACTTCTCGAACGGTGTCACCCATGGTCCAAACCACCAGCTCTCGGGCATACATGCACACGGCCTGTTCCCAGTTAAGCCATTCTATGGGTTGGCCTGCGACATTTAATCTTAAAATTCTCATATTCAATGGCGGTAACCCCTTAAATATTAAACCTTTAAAATGTTAATCCATACCTCTTACCTATAAAGTATACACCTTCGCTGGGCGTACTCTATTATGAGGCAAACTGTCCATTGACCCGCCCTGTTTGGTTGGTTAGTGTGACGGCTCGCAGACAGGCGCTTTAAATCAATATAACAGGTGAGAATTAGTGACTAAAGAGAAGAAAGCTATCGACTTTGAGCAACAGCTAGAGAGCCTTGAAGCTCTGGTGGAATCCCTTGAAAGTGGCGGCCTGAGCCTGGAAGATTCATTGAAGTCTTTTGAGCAGGGTATTAAGGTTGCGCGGGATTGCCAGCAGGCCTTAAAGCAGGCTGAACAGAAGGTTGAGTTACTGATGCGCCAGGGTGATGAGCTTGTAAGCCAGCCCTTTGATACTGATAGCGAATAGCCTGCCTTAATGAAAGATTACCTTAAACAGTGCACGGCCCAGGTGGATGCTCAATTAGAGCGAATTCTGCCCATTGCGGAGGGCCCGGCTGAGCGTCTTTTTGCGGCCATGCGCTATTCGGTCTTCAATGGTGGTAAACGTATACGTCCGGCCCTGTGTTTTGCTGCTGCCTCGGCTATTGCTGAGCCAGATACCAAGCACAGCGATGCTTCAGTAACGGCGTCGGTGGCCGCTGCGGTGGAAATGATTCATGCCTATTCGCTGATTCACGATGATTTACCGGCCATGGACGATGATGATCTGCGTCGTGGTAAACCTACTTGCCATATTCAATTTGATGAGGCGACTGCTATTTTGGCCGGCGATGCATTGCAATCACTGGCCTTTCAGCAGTTAACCGAACTTGCCGACACTGATTCTGAGACCGCATTGAAACTGGTTGCTACACTCTCCAGATATGGCGGTTGCAGCGGCATGGTGACGGGGCAGGCAATTGATTTGGCGGCCACGGGCCAGCACGTTGATATAGACCAACTTAAAAACATGCATGCCCATAAAACCGGTGCTTTAATTGAAGCCAGTGTATTGATGGGCGCTATGGGCACCAATGCGGCGACTGAACAGCAGCTTGAGGCTTTAACGGGCTTTGCTCGCGCGATAGGTCTGGCATTTCAGATTCAGGACGATATTCTAGATGTCGAGAGTTCTACGGAACAGCTGGGCAAGCAGCAGGGATCGGATATAGCCAATGGGAAATCCACCTATACTTCGATTTTGGGTCTTGAACAGGCTCGCAGTCAGGCGGCTGAACTCTATCAGCACAGCATGGACTGCCTTGAACTCTTTGGCGAGCGCGCAGATGCACTACGATTTATTGCCAGCTTTATTGTTAATCGAGCATATTAACAGGCCTATTTGGTGTAATATTCTTCTTCGAATTAAGACATAAAGACCGATGCCAAAAACATTTACTGATATTCCACTCAGCCGCCCAGATACGCCTTTATTGGACCGTATCAGTGCCCCCGCTGACCTACGTCATTTAGATAACGACCAGCTGTTGGTTGTGGCTGACGAATTACGTTCGTTTATGCTCTATTGCGTGGGTAAAACCGGCGGTCACTTTGGTGCTGGACTCGGCGTCACCGAGCTTACTATTGCTCTACATTATGTTTTTAACACCCCAGATGATCGTCTAGTCTGGGATGTGGGCCATCAGACCTATCCCCATAAAATTCTTACTGGCCGCCGTGAGCAGATGCTCAGCATGCGCCAAAAAGATGGCCTGTCTGGCTTTCCTAAACGCTCTGAAAGCAACTACGACACCTTTGGTGTGGGTCACTCAAGTACCTCTATTAGTGCTGCTCTGGGCATGGCGATGGCGTCGGCCCAACTGGGTGAAGATCGCAGAACAGTGGCCGTGATGGGCGATGGCGCTATGACTGCGGGCATGGCTTTTGAGGCTATTAATCATGCCAGCCATGTCGATAAAAACCTGCTGGTGGTTCTGAACGACAATCGCATGTCTATTGGCCACAATGTTGGCGGCCTTTCGACCTACTTTTCTAAACTCTGGTCGAGCCGGTTTTATACTCAGTTTCGTGAGGGCGGCAAAAAAGCGTTGCGCTCTATGCCCAGCACTATGAATTTTGTACGTCGAACTGAAGAATATATGAAGAGCATGGTGTCACCGGCCACTATCTTTGAAGAGCTAGGCTTTTATTATGTTGGCCCCATTGATGGCCACGACCTGCCGCTACTCATCGAGACTCTGAGCAAGCTTAAAGAAATTAAAGGCCCTGTGTTACTGCATACCATTACTCACAAAGGTAAGGGCTTTGCCCCCGCTGAAAATGACCCGGTGGGTTATCACGCCTTAAATAAAGTTGAGCCCAAACCAGCAGTGCAACCTGCCGTTGTTACGTCTGCACCCAAAGAGCAAGGAAAGCCCAAGTATCAGAAGGTGTTTGGCGACTGGTTGTGCGATATGGCAGAGCAAGACAACCGCCTGGTTGGCATTACCCCAGCCATGTGTGATGGCTCTGGCATGAACGACTTTGCCAAGCGCTTCCCGAAACGCTTTGAAGATGTGGCCATTGCTGAGCAGCATGCGGTTACGGTTGCGGCAGGTATGGCCTGCGAAGGTTCGAAGCCTGTGGTGGCGATTTATTCTACATTCTTACAGCGCGCCTATGATCAGCTAATTCACGATGTTGCCCTGCAAAATCTGGATGTGTTGTTTGCACTGGATCGCGCTGGAATGGTTGGCGAAGACGGCGCTACTCATGCCGGCGCCTATGATATTAGTTATCTGCGCTGTATTCCTAACATGATGATAATGGCGCCCTCAGACGAGAATGAAACTCGCCAGTTACTCTATACCGGTTATCAGCATCATGGCCCTGCCGCAGTACGTTACCCCAGAGGCACTGGCCCTGGCGCTGTGATTGAAAAAACCATGACCGCAATGCCAATTGGTAAAGGGGTTATTAGGCGCGAAGGTTCACAGGTTGCCATTTTAAACTTTGGTACTCTGCTGACTTATGGCTTTGAAGCCGCCGAGAGCCTTAATGCCACTGTGGCTGATATGCGCTTTGTAAAACCTATCGATGAGCAACTTATTCTCAAGCTTGCTGAGACTCATCAGTTGCTGGTTACCTTGGAAGAAAATAGTATTGCTGGCGGTGCTGGATCGGCGGTTAGTGAATTCTTAGCGGCTAAGGGTATTGTGATGCCTGTGCTGCATTTAGGTTTGCCGGATCGTTATGTTGATCATGGTAATCATAGTCAGCAGTTGGCCGATACCGGCTTAGATAGCGCGGCTATTTTGCATGCGATTGAGAAGCGAGTTGAGCTTTTGAAACTGCCCAATGTGGCTGTGAAGTAAGAGGATTTTTAGTGGGGCGCTTTCTAGTAGGGCTCTTTCTAATAGAGCTCTTTCTAATAGCGCCATTATGGTAGAGCGCTTAAATAGAGCCATAAAATAGAGCCATAAAATAGAGCATCCAATAAAAACAATAAGAGAGATGACCATGAAGTTTTATGATTGCGCCACCGCACCTAGCCCCCGTAGAGTCAGAATTTTTATGGCGGAAAAAGGTATCGAGATCGAAACCATTCAGGTTGATCTTGCCAAGGGCGAACAGTTTTCTGATGACTTTAAAAAAATAAACCCTTTAGGGGAAGTACCTCTACTGGTACTCGATGATGGCAACTCCATAAGTCAGGTCACCGCCATCTGTCGCTATTTAGAAGAGATCTATCCTGAGACGCCACTGCATGGCCGAACTCCCTTAGAACGTGCGCAGGTAGAGGCCTCAAACGGCCAACTGCAAGCCAATGGTATGTTTGCTGCGGCAGAAGCCTTTCGCAATACAACACCTGGATTTAAGAATCGCGCCGCGCCAGGTCCCCACGACTACGCGCAGATTCCAGAGTTGGCACAACGTGGTCTACTGCGATTAGATAATTTGTTTTCTGACTTGGATGCACATTTGGCTGAGAGCCAGTACATAGTGGGTGACTATTTTTCAGTGGCAGATATCTCGGCGCTTACCATTATTGATTTTGCTCGCTGGGTTAAAAAATCTATCCCAGAAGACTGTACAAACCTAAAGCGCTGGTACGATCTTGTTAATGCGCGCCCCAGTGCTAAGGCATAAATAAAACAATATTAGAAAGTAGAAAGCGGAAGCCGACACTTCCGCTAGACAACTATTTATAGAGACAGTAACAGCGTTATTTCTGGTGACGAATATCTTTGCCCTTAACCACGAAAACAATCTGCTCACAGAGGTTCTTGGCATGATCGCCAATGCGCTCAAGTGATCGAACCACCCACAAAATATTAATCACTCGCGTAATACTGCGCGGATCTTCCATCATGTAAGTAGCCAGTTCACGGAGTGCAGTCTTGTACTCTAGATCAATCTGTTTATCTTCTTCTATGGTGCGCATGGCAGCTTCAACATCAAAACGCGCGAAGGCATCCAGTGCATTGTTCAACATATTAATGACTGACTTACCCATATGGCGAACTTCGGTATAGCCCTGAGATGAGGTGCTCTCCCCCGCCAGCATCACTGCATGGTTGGCAATCTTCTTGGCTTCGTCACCAATGCGCTCTAAATCATTAACCGCTTTAGTCACCATCATCACCAGACGCAAATCACTGGCTGCTGGCTGGCGACGGGCAATAATTAGAATGCAGGCTTCGTCGATATCCACTTCCATTTCGTCGACATATTTTTCTTCTTTTATAACTAACTCAGCGAGTGCACTGTCGGCTTCTGTAACTGCGCGAACTGCATTTTGTAACTGCTGTTCTACCTTGCCGCCCATCTCCATCAATCGGGTACGAACTTCTTCTAGTTCTTCGTCGAACTGTTTCATTATGTGATTTTCAAATGACATTTTTGACATATTATTTCTCCTGTTAACCGAAGCGGCCTGTAATGTAGGCTTCTGTAAGCTGATGCTCCGGCATGGTAAATACCTGCTCGGTTGGATTGACTTCAATGAGTCGCCCGAGATGAAAGTAGGCAGTGCGGTGGGATACTCGCGCCGCTTGCTGCATGGAGTGAGTCACGATGGCGATGGTAAAATTTTGACTTAGCTCTTCAATCAACTCTTCAATTCTAGCGGTGGCAATAGGATCCAATGCAGAACAGGGCTCATCCATTAAAATAACTTCAGGGCTAACGGCAATGGCTCTGGCTATGCAGAGTCGCTGCTGCTGACCACCGGACAAACCGGTGCCCGCCTGATGCAATCGCTCCTTAACTTCTTCCCAGAGGCTCGCTTTACGCAGGCTATTTTCTACAATTTCATCGAGGTCTACTCTGGTGTCTGCAAGGCCATGAATCTTTGGGCCATAGGCGACGTTTTCATAAATAGATTTGGGGAATGGATTGGGTTTTTGAAAAACCATACCCACTCTGGCGCGCAGTTCTACCACATCTAATTTGGGTGAGTAGAGGTCTTCGCCATCCATGCAAATTTGACCTTCAACCCGACAGATATCTACGGTGTCGTTCATGCGATTTAATGATCGCAAAAAGGTGGATTTACCACAGCCCGAGGGACCGATCATGGCAATCACTTCATTCTTGGCGATATCAATACTCACATCATGGATGGCCTGCTTGTCGTCATAAAACACGTTGACGTTACGCATGGTCATCTTAGCATTGTCGGCAAAGCACTTGCCTACCGTAGCCTGATGATCTGTAATTTCCAGATTTTGCATCGGCTTGGGCGTCGTCTTTGAGACGGGCTTCTTTTTAGTAACAGGGGTGGCTTGAGTCATAGTTTTTCCTTTCTACCAGCGCCGCTCTAGGCGCTTACGCAGCCATACGGCCACTGTGTTCATTACAATGAGAAAGCTCAGCAATACCATAATCGCCGCTGAAGTCTTTTCTATAAAGGCGCGCTCTGGGCTGTCGGCCCAGAGAAAAATTTGTACCGGCAACACGGTGGCCGGATCACTAAAGCCTGCGGGAATATCAACGATAAAGGCCACCATACCAATCATCAATAATGGGGCAGATTCACCTAAGGCCTGAGCCATACCGATAATGGCACCGGTTAACATTCCGGGTAAAGACAGGGGTAATACATGATGCAAGACCACCTGAGACTTTGATGCACCCATTCCCATCGCTGCTTCGCGAATGGAGGGCGGGACAGATTTAATCGCCGCACGGCTGGTAATAATAATCGTGGGCAGGGTCATTAGAGTTAATACCAGACCACCCACAATGGGCACCGATCTGGGTACATGAAAGAAGTTAATAAAGATGGCTAAACCTAGCAGGCCAAAAATAATCGAGGGTACGGCTGCCAGATTATTAATATTTACTTCGATAAAATCGGTCCAGCGATTACGCGGCGCAAACTCTTCAAGATAGATGGCCGCCGACACACCAATGGGAAACGACAGCATCAAGGTCAGTATCAGAACCAACAATGAACCCATCACTGCACCACGGATGCCTGCCTGTTCTGGCTCCCGGGAATCACCCCGTGTAAATAGATTGCTGTTAAATTGCAGACGGATTTTTCCCTGTGCATGAAGCTCATCGATCCACTGAATTTGTTTGGCCGACATTCTTGCAGCATAGGGTTCGCCGTCTAACCAAGACTTGTAATAGGTGTCGATATCATCGTCGGCCAGTATCCACACATTTTCTGTTTCGCCCAATAACAGTGGATTGGCTAACAGCCGATCTTTGAGGTCATAGCCTGCACCGCTACTAATGAGTCCGTAGAGTTTGCGCTTGTCGCGACGGCCAGAGACATCGCCAAACTCATTGCGCAACGCAGCTTTAGACAGCGCTTCCCAATCACCTAGGGCCAATTGCGCTGGGTCTGTAAGATTCTCTACGCCGATCATATCCTGATCGTAGGTCACCTGAAGCTCTACATAGGTAATACGAAACGCGCCATGCCCCTTACTGATGATGTCGGTAAACAGCACCATTACGGCAGCCAAACCAACAAACACGGCCATGCGTCCGTACCAACGGAAGCGTTTCTCTGCCCGATTGCGTCGGCTCAGAGATTTTTTAATTTTGTCTAGATGGTTACTGGAATCAGTCATAGGTTTCTTAGTCATACTGTTCTCTGTATTTCTTAACGATATGTAACGCAAAAATATTTAACAGCAGGGTCACGGTAAATAACATTAGGCCTAGTGCAAAAGCGGCCAAGGTTTTAGGGCTATCAAATTCCTGATCACCGGTTAGTAAGGTGACAATTTGTACGGTTACCGTGGTGACTGACTCTAGGGGATTAGCAGTTAATTTGGCCGCCATACCCGCCGCCATAACCACAATCATGGTTTCACCAATGGCACGGGAGATGGCCAGCATAACGCCGCCCACAATACCGGGCAGTGCTGCCGGAATAATCACGCGACGCACGGTTTCTGACTGGGTGGCACCCATGGCCAGTGAACCATCGCGCATCGATTGGGGCACAGCGGTAATCACATCGTCAGCCAGAGAAGAAATAAACGGAATAATCATCACCCCCATGACGCCGCCGGCGGCAAGAGCACTTTCGGAGGATACCGACAAACCAAAACTGGCTCCCAGATCCCGTAAAAATGGCGCTACGGTTAAGGCGGCGAAAAAGCCATATACCACGGTGGGAATACCAGCGAGAATTTCCAACGCCGGTTTCGCGTAAGTTCTCACCGACTTACTGGCATATTCTGCAAGATAGATCGCCGACATCAAGCCAACGGGAACCGCTACAAACATGGCCACTGCGGATACTAGCAAGGTACCCACAAATAAGGGGACGGCACCAAAACTACCGGATGAGCCAACCTGATCTTCACGGATTGCCGTTTGCGGACTCCACTCAAGACCAAATACAAAATCAAAGATAGGCACAGAGCGGAAAAATTGAATGGATTCAAACATCACCGACAGCACGATGCCCAGGGTGGTAAAGATGGCCAGACAGGCACAGGCCAGCAGAATATTCTGCATGACCTTTTCAACCACCGGACGTGCTCGGAATGACGCAGATATACGCGACCAGCCCCAGAGTAATCCAAGTAATGAAATCGTGAGCAACAAGGCTGTCAGGGCCCAGCGGGAAATGACCCGCAGAGATGACATATGGTCTGCAGCGGCAATCAGTGCGGCGCTCTCACCTTTACGGGGCAATATGCCATCTGCCAGATTGGCTATTTTATTAATGAGTAGGTTGTAACTCGCCGTATCTGTGGGTGCGATATCGGCGGCCACAGATTCGACAACAATACTATTGATCAATGGATCATCGAACATTATCCACAGAAACAGTAGAACCAGCGACGGCAGTGCACACCAGAGTGCGGCATGCAGCCCATAATAGGATGGCAGAGAATGGAGCTTGCGAATACCGCCAAGGGGTTTGGCCAGCGCCAACGATCGGCCACGGCCTAAAAAGAACGCAAACGCTCCAAGGCCAAGTATTAATATTAGTATGTTTGTCGCTTGCATAGGGCAGGCAGTATCCTTAAAAAACTCTTTGGGTAAACTCTTTAAATAACAAAACAGCCCGGCTCATAGAGCCGGGCTGTACTTTGACAACTTATGGGCATTAATTCAATTCTTCGTTACCCGTCATTGGTACTAGTCCTCTAGTATTAGCACCCATGGCTGCACGTATTTTGGTAGGCAGTGGAATCATTCCTTTTTCGGCGAGATAACCCTCTTCACCCCAGGCTTTTTCGCTGGTGAATTCATTGAGGTAACCCTGCATGCCGGGAACAACACCTACATGGGCCTTCTTAACATAGAAGAATAATGGTCGTGAGATAGGGTAAGACTTGTCGGCGATAGACTCAAAGGTTGGTTCAACAGACTCAATCTGTGCGCCCTGCACCTTGTCGGCATTCTGATCAAGGAAGCTAAATCCAAATACACCCAGAGCCGCTGGGTTGGCTTCAAGTTTCTGAACGATCAGATTGTCATTCTCGCCAGCTTCGATATAACGACCGTCTTCACGAATGGTGTGACAAACCGCTTTATACCTATTTTTGTCGGTCTTTTTCAACGCCTTGATCCATGCAATCTTCTTACAGCCGCCTTCTAGCCCTAACTCTGCGAATGCATCACGAGTACCAGAAGTTGGTGGGGGACCCAATACTTCAATGGCAATGTTTGGCAGTGCTGCATTTACTTCTTGCCAGGTGCTATAAGGGTTATCAATCAATTCGCCCTCTGTCGCGCCAGGAACTTTGGCTGCAAGTGCCAGGAACAGATCTTTACGGCTTAGCATCATTGGCTCGGCGTTCACAGAGTTAGCAATAACGATACCGTCATAGCCAATCTGGACTTCAATAATGTCGGTCACGCCATTTGATTGGCATTTTTTGAACTCAGACGCTTTTATTCGGCGGGAAGAGTTAGTGATATCTGGGTAGTTGGTACCAACACCAGAACAAAAAAGCTTCATGCCGCCGCCAGAACCGGTGGCTTCAATCTTGGGAGTCGCTTTGCCGCTAGCGCGACCATAGCGCTCAGCAACAACGGTTGAAAAAGGATATACGGTTGAAGAGCCCACAACTTCAATACTGTCACGGGCCATTGCAGAAGAGGTGGCAGTCATAGAAGTTAGAGTAAAGAGTATAGCTGGGATTAATGTACGTTGGGTCATAAAGACCTCCGAAATTCGAGCACGATAATGTGCTATTGGTTAATGCTAATTTGTTTCAGTTCGATCACTGTATTAGAGTTATGTGACAGAAATATGACATCTCCAAAAAATAATCTGGCCCTCAGCTAATGGATCTACTGAGGCCTACACTAAGCACTCTGGCGGCCAGAAAAATAACGTTTGCCCTAGTGATTTGTCATATTTCTGTCACATAAGGTACCTATATTCACCCTGCTTCTGTCATATTGATGACGGGCAAATATTGAACAGACATAACCACTACCTTTTTGGGGATTTAAGTATGAACAAATTACTACTGTCAGCGGCTATCGCATCAACCATGGGCCTTGCCTCACAGGGTTATGCTGCTGGACCGATTGACGGCACTATTTACGGCAAGATCAATGTCTCTGTTGTTAATTCAGATAACGGCGCCAGTGACGAATGGAATCTTAATAGCAATGCTTCACGCCTGGGTGTTAAAGGTAAGACTGAGATTGCCGATGGGCTTTACGCGGTCTACAAAGCAGAATTTGAGATGTGCGTTGATGATGGCGACTGTAAAGGTCAGACCTTTACTCAGCGCAATATTATGGGCGGTGTTAGAGGTAGCTTCGGCACAGTATGGGCCGGTAAACACGATTCTCCGACCAAGCTGGCGCAAAACAAGATCGACCTATTTAACGACCTTGAGGGGGATATTAAAAATACCTTTGAAGGCGAGAACCGCGTTTCTAATATTGTTGCCTATACCTCTCCAACCATCAACGGCTTCTCTAGTACTGTTGCCATGATGCCCGGCGAAGGCGCAGACGTAGATGGCGACGGCCAAGATGACACTGGCCTAACCGACGGTATTTCTTACTCGGTAAGCTACAGCATGGATAACCTTTATATCGCTGTTGCTGGTGACCAGGATGTGGATAGCCAGGATCTGATGCGCATTGTTGCTCAGTACAAAATAGATGCTTTAAAGCTTGGCGTTATGTACCAGCAAAACGAAGATAACCTAGGTACTAAGGATGAATCTGGTTTCTTTGTCAGTGCAGCCTACCAGCTCGACAAGAAAACGACGCTAAAAGCCCAGTACGGCTCTATCGAAGATGATGTTGATGGCGACGAAGAAGAGACATTGTCGCTGGGTGCTGATTACAAGCTAGCTAAAGGCACTAAGGTCTATGTTTTTTACACAGATAACACAGACTCCTCAACGGGCGTTGCCGATGATGAAGACACGGCATTTGGCTTAGGTATGGAACATAAGTTCTAAACCAGAGTTATAAAAGAGCTATAAAAGAGTTATAAAACAGAAAGGCGAGCCACCGGGCTCGCCTTTTTTATAAGCCCAGATTAGAAGCTTGAACCTGGGCCACTTAGAAACTCAAGCTCGGCTGGCGTTGAAACACGGCCAAGAATTTCATTGCGATGAGGGTAGCGACCAAACTCATCGATGATCGCTTGATGCTTCAGTTCAAACTGATAGTTAGACTCGATACCATTTGCCTCATAAAGAGCCACCGCTACCTTATGGATAGCTGCAGACTCACTGTGCATGAAGGGCATATACAGAAAACTTTTCTCTGTGGGGTTTAGCTCTTGATCAGCCTCGGCAATAATAGCCTCCTGGGATAGAGCCAGAGCCAATGGGTCAGAAGCAAAGGATTGAGGCTGGTCTCGATACATATTGCGGGAAAACTGGTCGAGTACAATAATTTCGGCCAACCGACCCCGAGGGGTTTGTCGCCAATGATAGAGTTCGCACAGATGTGTGCTTGCGTGCAATGCAGCATAGTTATCTTTAATCAGCTGATCAAAGTCATTGTCTTTAACCCACCATTGAGCGGGCTTAATATCATCAAACCAAAACTGCAGTATTTTTTGATACATCCTGTAACTCCATTTATTGGCCTTAATGATCGGCCCGTTAATTAAACGTAGACAACAATTTAGGCTACAGCAAACCTGATGCTAAGATTGTGTGCATAATCTATTGATAGGATACAACCATGAATTTAAGATCAGTCTTTTCTCGATGCGGTTTTCTTTTCTGTATTACCAGCATGATCTGGCTATTTCCAACTAGTGCTTACAGTGCCTGTGACTTTGATACTGAGGATGCGGACTCTCCCAATTTTGTCGATAAGATTATCGAATGTGAGGAGCGGGCAAAAACTAACAATAAGTCGCCCTCCAAAAAACTAGCCAATGAAGTAGCCAATAGCCCCGCCACCAAACTTTATGGTGATGGCACCTTGGACCACGCCTCAGGTATTTTCGAGCGCCCTATTGTGGCTGCGGGATCAATGAATCACAGCCCTAATAAAGCTTTTGCCGCTCGCCAGGCCTATTCGTTGCGCCCTGGGGCAAAGTTTGAGCAGTCGGTAACCCTGGCTATTCAGCGATTACATATCGAGATGGCTCATCATTGCGCACAGGGCTGGTCGATCGACGGTCAATGGAGCGAGGCAGATCCAGAACAGGAAGGGGATTACTTTTTACATTATCGGTTTATCTGTGCAGCCTAAGACGGCGCATTATCTTTGGGTATGCGGCAGATAAACTCTGCCCCATGACCCAGTCGGCTATTAATAATCAAGCGGCCACCACAGCGATTAATGCTGTGTTTAACAATGGCTAGACCCAGCCCAGTGCCGCCGGAGTCTGAATTGCGGCTGCTATCACCGCGATAGAATCGCTCGGTAAGACGGGGAATTTCCGTGGGATCTATTCCCACACCATCGTCGCTAACCGCGATATCAGTAAAGTCCTCATACTGGCGAACTCTAATAGCAATGGCTGCGCCCTTAGGATTGTGACGCACAGCATTAAAAACAATATTGCCCAGAGCGCTGCGAATATCGTTATTTTCTGCCTGCACAATAATAGTCTCCGCACAGTCGAGGCTAATGGCATGTTTACCGCCACTCAACGCCTCAGCCTCAGTAACAATACTGCGCAATAACTCACTAATGGTGATGGCTTCAAACACCGGCTGCTGACTGCCGGCTTCGAGCTTTGATATCAAAATCAGGTCGTCGGCCAGTGCCTGCATTCTGGTGACCTGCTCGGACATCTGGCCAAAGGCTGCATTGACTGAATCGGTGTTACTGGACATATCCTGGAAGGTTTCTATATAGCCGCGCATCACGGTTAATGGCGTACGCAACTCATGGGATACATTGCCCACAAACTCTTTGCGCAACTGCTCGAGACTGTTCAGCCTAGTGATATCGGTAATGACTAGGGCGATTTCGTTGTCGCCAAAGCGCGAGGCCGAAAATTTGAGCAACCGCTCGGATTGGATAATGGATGGCAGCTCAATCGAGCCAACCAACTCGTCTTGGTGAACATATTCTACAAAGGCGGGATCACGGATTAAATTGATGACCGCGCTACCGCGGTCGCTAGAACGCAACCCCAGCAAGCGGGTCGCAGAACTATTCCACCAGTCGATGGTTAGATCACTGCGCAGTACCAGGATACCTTCGTCGAGCGCTTCCGTTAGGCGCGAGACTCGCTTAATAGTTTTACGCATTTTTTCTTGGGTACGACGATGGCGGCGGCGCTGACGATTTAGCGTGTCACTGATTTCGCCCCAAACACCATCCATCTCTGGCGGTATACCGCGCATACCTTTGTCGATCCATTTAAACAGCAGGGAGATAATGCGGAAGGTCCAAAGGATATAAACACCGATGCCTACCAGAACAGTTTCAAGGGGATAGCCGAGGTTCCAGCCAAATAGAAAAGCCACGACGCCAACCAAAACAATGCGCCATATTTCTGTATACATTCCTGGTCGCAACGACTGTGTTTCCTTCTCTAAGCGTTTTGTAATTGGGTTGAGAAGCGGTAGCCAGCTCCGCGTACAGTCTGCACATAGTTTTCATGGCCTGCAATAGAAATTGCTTTGCGCAAGCGACGAATATGCACATCAACCGTGCGCTCATCGAGATACACATTGCCGCCCCAGACATAGTCCAGAATCTGATCCCGAGAATAAACGCGTTCTTGGTGAGTTAGGAAAAACTGCAGCAAGCGATATTCTGTGGGCCCTAAGTCGATCGGAGCATTGCCAATAGTGACTCTGTGTCCCACAGGATCGAAGACCATCTCACCGACGCAGATAGGTGCTTTTAATTCATCTCGCCCAATGCGGCGCAGTACCGCCTTAACTCTTGAGATTAGCTCTCTTGGGGAGAATGGTTTCGCAATATAGTCGTCAGCACCCGCATCCAGCCCCGAAATTTTACTGTCCTCTTCGGCCTTGGCGGTGAGCATAATAACGGGGATTTTCTCGGTAAGCTCATCCCGCTTAAGTCGGCGCAACAGCTCCAGTCCAGTCGTCCCTGGCATCATCCAATCCAACAACACCAGATCCGGGCTGCGATCGATAATAATGGCATGGGCCTGCTGGGCGTTTTCTGCCTGCAGCACATTGTAGCCAGCAGCCTCAAGCGCAACACAGAGCATTGTTCGGATCGCCATTTCGTCATCGACCAGAAGGATCGTATGCTTGGGCATAATATTTAGCTCAGTGTTCATTGTTTAGAGATCCATTAAAGTCTGACAACATGACAGAAATATGACAGAACTACTGTTGGCTTGCATCTTTTCTTTCACCATTGATTTGAGCTGTTATTCGAGGGTCAAACATCAATGTCTTTTGAATTCGATATTTAGCGCCTGTTATCGCATAATGCGACTTTATCATCGACTGGAAAAATACAATGACCATCAAAGAAAACAGTGCTGTTAGCTTTCACTACACCTTAACTGACGACGACGGCCAGACGCTAGATAGCTCTGCGGGTAAAGATCCGTTGGCCTATTTACATGGCGCCGGCAATATTATTCCTGGCCTCGAAAGCGCTCTGGCAGGCAAAAGTGTTGGCGATGCAATGGTTGTTGCTGTTACTGCTGCTGAAGGATACGGCGAAGTTCAGAAAGAACTTATTCAAGAAGTTCCTCGAGATGCGTTTCAAGGCGTAGACAGTATTGAAGTTGGCATGCAGTTTGAAGCACAGACTGGTCAGGGCGGAACTGTTCCTGTCACTGTTACTGCTGTGACTGACGAGATTGTTACTGTGGATGGCAACCACCCGTTGGCTGGCAAGAATCTTAACTTTGATGTCTCTATCGAAGATGTCCGCGATGCCACTGAAGAAGAACTTGAACATGGCCATGTCCATGGCGTTGGTGGTCACGAGCACTAAATAGCTGCCCAAAAAAAAGGGGCCATCTATTGTTTAGGTGGCCCTCAAGAGGGAGAGTATGTTGTTGATAGCGATTAGTCTCTTAAACGCTAGGGGCCCTTAAGCACTAACAGCCCTTAGACGTTAATAGCCCTTAAATGCTAATAAATAGTGCCTGGCATTTAGTCACTGAAGGCCGAGAACTGAAACCTGTGCTGAAATCAGTCGAAAACGGGGAAGAGTTCACTGATTGCAACACAGGATCCGATTCCACAACCAATGCCAGTACTGGTCCAAATATCGGTGCCATAAGCAAATAAGCCAATTGAGGCACCAAAAAGTGTTCCGACTGCCACGGTAAGTAAACAGGTAAAGCTGAATAAATTCATAACTACTATCCTCAATATTCCTTTATCTAAATCCTTGTCAACATGCCGATTAATTCGTCTCTTAGCGGGCAGTTGTCTCTGCTGTTCTGTCTATTTTTGTGTCTAGGCTGTATTTATAAGCTTTTAAACGGGACTGTTCTTTCGAGGCTGTCGCAAAGCCGATGTTAGCTAGTTCTCAATTAGCCTCTTGGCATACAATAACGTGATGAGGTTCATTATTTTCTGTAGACGGGGCCTGTCATATTTTTGTAATAGCAGCCTGTAATAATTGAACGCTGTCTGTCTTTAACCTGAGAATAGAACCCCTCTATGAGCATAAAAGTAGGTATTAACGGCTTTGGCCGCATTGGACGTTTGGCCCTTAGAGCAGCTTGGGATTCCGACGCTTTTGAGATCACTCATATCAATGAGATTGCAGGGGATGCCAAATCCGCGGCACATCTATTACGCTTTGATTCAGTGCACGGCACCTGGGATCGAGAGATTTCGGCCAATCAAGCCAATGACCAGATTATTATTGATGGCAAGGCTATTCATTATTCCTCCAATAAGGCTATTGAAGAAGGCCCCTGGGCTGGAGTGGATCTGGTGGTGGAGTGCACAGGGACATTTAAATCTAAGCAGGTTTTATCGCCCTACTTTGATCATGGGGTTAGCAGGGTAGTAGTGTCAGCACCGATTAAAGACGGCACGCTGAATATTGTAATGGGGGTTAATGACCATCTGTATCAGGGCCATAATATTGTTACTGCGGCGTCCTGCACCACTAACTGCTTGGCACCTGTTATTGATGTATTACAGGCCAAGTTTGGTATTGAACATGGCTCTATCACTACGATTCACGACATCACCAATACCCAGAGCATTCTCGATGAATACCACAGCGACCTGCGTCGCGCCCGTGCCAGCAGTATGTCGCTTATTCCTACAAGTACTGGTTCCGCGACGGCGATTACCGAGATTTTCCCCGAGCTTAAGGGCCGTATAAACGGTATTGCTGTGCGCGTGCCTCTGGCCAATGCCTCTTTGACAGACTGTGTGTTTGAACTGCAAAAGCAGGTAACGTCTGATGAAGTGAATGCTGCGTTAAAAACGGCCTCTGAGGGCCGCCTTAAGGGAATTTTGGGTTATGAAGACCTACCTTTAGTCTCTGTCGATTACACCAATGATAAGCGTTCAGGCATTGTTGATGGGCTTTCGACCATGGTGGTTAATAACACTCAGGTGAAGGTACTGATCTGGTATGACAATGAGACGGGTTATGTAAACCGCATGATGGAGTTGGCGGCGAAAGTCGCGGCGTCGATCTAAGCACTTTACTAAAAATACACTTTGTTAAAAGCACTATATGAATAGCTCCTTTATGAAAATCTCTTAATGAAAAGCCCGGCTAAACAGTATATCTGTGTCACATTAAGTTACTGGGCATTTACCTTAACCGACGGCGCCCTGCGCATGTTGGTACTGCTGTTTTTTCATGGCCTGGGCTACAGCCCAGTACAAATTGCCAGCCTGTTTTTACTCTATGAATTTTTTGGCATGGTCACCAATCTTTATGGCGGCTGGCTAGCGACCCGAATCGGCCTTACCCGTACATTACAACTTGGCCTAGCCGTACAAATTATCTCTCTGGTGATGCTCCTAAAAGACCCGTCCCTATTAACGGTGGCCTATGTGATGGTGGCTCAGGCACTCTCGGGCATTGCCAAAGACCTGAGTAAAATGAGTGCCAAAAGCAGCATTAAGGCCCTTGTGCCGGACAGTGCTCAGGGCACACTCTTTCGCTGGATTGCCCTATTAACAGGCTCTAAAAATGCGCTTAAAGGTCTCGGGTTTTTCTTGGGTGCTGCACTGCTCGCTTGGCTCGGCTTTGAGGCCACGCTCTTAGTAATGATTGCGCTGCTAGCAATAGTATTGGCCTCAGGCCTTTTAGTTCTCGATTCCAATAATGGTAAGGCCCTCTCCACACACAAACTACGCGACTCCTTTATAAAGAGCGCTCGGATTAACCGGCTGTCGGCGGCGCGGATGTTTTTATTCTGTTCACGAGATATCTGGTTTGTGGTGGCGTTACCGGTGTTTATACAGGCTCATCTTGGCTGGAGCCACATAGAAGTAGGCGTATTGATGGCTAGCTGGGTTATTGGCTATGGGGCCGTTCAGGCTTTGGCCCCTCGCATCACTAACAGCAGCGCTGCCGACGGGCCTGCTTTATCTAAATGGGCCGGCGGGTTGTTTATCGCGCCCTGTGTTATGGCACTAGGCCTGACTCTTGGTCTCGACCCCTCGCTGGTTGTTATTGCCGGGCTAATACTATTTGGCGGGCTGTTCGCAATTAACTCAAGTCTGCACTCTTACCTAATTATCGCCTATGCTCAGCATGATTCAGTATCCCTAGATGTCGGCTTTTATTATATGGCCAATGCCGGCGGTCGCCTTCTGGGGACAATATTATCGGGCTTAATTTATCAGCAGTATGGGTTGATCAGCTGCCTGTTAATGTCGGCCATGATGATTGCCATTAGCGGGATTATTGCTAGGCAGTTACCGAGGCAAACTGACTGAGCTCTTTGTGCAGCCGAGCACTTTATGTAGCCGGGCTCTTTATGCGGCCGAGCTCTTTATGTAGCCGGGCTCTTTATGCGGCCGAGCACTTTTACTGCTGCGGCTTGTCTGCTAGGGTATGGGTCTTCTTTTTATCACCGTTGAAACCTATATTATGAGCGATACAAACACCAACGCGATGGACCCTAATGGCCTTTTTCGCGAAGAGAATTACACAGATCAAAAGATGGGTGCTATTCGTAAGATGATCCCAATCAAAGCCGATGGCTCGGACGACCCAGACCGCCAGATTAGTTTTTTTGGTTCAGCTCAGGTGATGACGCCTATGGGCGCCATGCCCCTGAACTTTGAATTAGAGGGCAGTAATATTGGCGAAGCAGCAGAAGATTTTGCCGCTAAGGCACAGGTTGCTGTCGACGAAGCCGGGCGTGAGATTGAGAAGATGCGCCGCGAACAGGCCTCACAAATTGTGGTTCCCGGTCAGGGCGGTGGCAATATGGGTGGTGGTATGGGTGGTGGCGGAATTATTACCTAGAGACAAAAACTTTCAGTTATTTAGAAACATTAAGCAATAGTATGCGCTTACTAACGTAGCAATAAGCGCCCCTCAATGGGACGAAATTTAACGGCGGCATCAATCAATGATGTCGCGGTCAACGCCTCAACCCCATAGGCTAGGGTATCAATGCCATAGCCCTGTTTAACGCGCTTTAGCAGCAGATCAAAATCCCCGTCTCCCGATAACAGCACGACCTGATCTATTTTTTGATCTGGGCTGGCAACCGCATCCATCACGTCAATCGTCAATCCAACATCCCAGTCGCCTTTGGCAGAACCGTCACTGCGCTGAATATAAGGCTTTAACTTTATATCAAACCCTATGCCACGCAGAATTTGTTGGAAGCTCTTTTGCTGTGAGTCGTTGCGTTCAATTGCGTAGGCATTGGCAATAACAATATCCCCCTCCTCGCTCAGCTGACGCCAGAGTTCACGATAATTAAAATGGCAGCCATGGCCTTCTTTCACCGTGTAATAAATATTTTGTACGTCGACAAATACGGCAATTTTTTTCATTGGGAATCTCGATGCTGGTTTAGCCTTAGGCTTAGGTCTGGACCCAAACGAAAATGACTGGCTGGATGGATAAGCTGGGAATAGCTGCGCACAGTTTGCTTGCTCCAGCAGCGTCGATTGAGCTGCATACAGACGGCCGAACCTTCGGCGATAAGGCCGAGCTCTCGACGTTGAACTGGCGTTGGCAATACCGCTTCAAGCTGATGGTCTGTAACCGTAACCGGCGCGACCCAATCCAAATAGGCGTCCGGTGTTACCTTGGCATAATTCTGCTTTAGAAAAGCCGGTACCAGGTCGGGATTAACATAGATGGTCTGCCACTGAATGGGCTGATCTTTGTCCAGATGCACAACAGTCGCCTGATAAATCTCTCGATCAATAGCCCAATGAAGTAATTCGGCAATCTCATTGGAGGGAGTAATAGCACTCAAAGATAAAATTCGATTGCTGTAACTGCCAGCTTTTATCGCCTGATCGACAATATTGGGGATTTCTAGGCTCGGCACCAATTGCTCGATCTCTGCCACAAAGGTACCCGAACCCGGTGCGCGCAAAAGTAGGCCCTGATCCGCGAGTTCTTGTAACGCCCGCCGCGCAGTCATGCGACTCACGGAGAACATTGAGCAGAGCTCGTTCTCTGATGGCGTTCGAGTCCCAGCAGGCCAGGCGCCAGAATCAATATGATCCTGAATATACTGCTTAATCAGTGCAAACTGCGGTAATTTAATGGCTTCTTCTGGCATAAAAAGGCCCTGATAACTTGTATAGTCAGTTTATACCTGTATATACAATATTTATCAAAGAATATTTATTTTTTCTAAATATCTATTGAGTTAATTTGATTAGTAAAGATCAATATCCTGTATATACAATCATGGTTATTTACCGATTAGAGCTAACTTATTTTCTCTTGTGAGCTTCTTAATGGCCGCTTCCCGAATACTGGCTCCACTGCGGCCATCTGCCTGCTCGCTGTACACCATTTCAATGGCGCTGCGGCCACGGAAATACTTGGCACCAGTCTTACCCGACTGATGCTCTGCGAGTCGCCGCTCAAGATCCGTAGTAATGCCGGTATACAGGGACTGGTCGCTGGCGCGAACTATATAGACATACCATTGGCTCATTCACTGTCCTGCTGCACGGCAACCAATGCGCCATTACAAAACTGGCATAGGTACTTGGCGCGACCCTTTAGGATCTTGCGGTGGCGCATAATGGTGAGCTGGTGAATTCTGCAGCCACAACTGTAAGCAAAACGCTGATACTGGCGAGTGGGAATTCCGCTTAAGTCATAGTTGCCGGTGGCCTTGGGTACCGCCCCTAGGTCTACCATGATCTTTTTCCATTCGGCACCATGGGGTTTCACTCGCTTGAGTCCGTAAAGGCTGTCGACAATATAATGGGCGACCTCGTGAATCACCGTGTCGCCAATACTGTCTTGATAATATTTAGCGAATAACCAAGGATTAAAGCGAATGCGGCGTGCGCGCCCTCTTACCTGGTACATGCCGGCACAGCGACCACTGAGATCAAAGTCCACAGGGACTGTTTTGAACTCTCGTCCATAGAGTGCCGACGCCTGATCAATACAACGATGGGTTGCAGCAATAACTTGGCGTTGCTGCTGCTCAGTGATGGGGTCGATTATTTCAATGCTTTTCATTGGCTGATTATAAAGCCTGTGAAGGCTGGTACAATAAAGTAATCATCGGAAACCAGCTTTTATGAATGTAGATTTACACTGCCACACCAATATTTCGGACGGCGCCCTGACGCCAGAGGCCCTGATTGATCTCGCCATTGAGCGTGCGATTGATATGCTGTCGATAACCGACCATGACACTCTTGCTGCTTATCAAGCAATTGAGAAGACCCCCACTAGCTTAAGAATAATTCCAGGCATTGAGTTTTCTAGCCAGTGGCGGAAATCTGGCGTACATATTGTGGGTCTTAATCTAGATATGACTAGCGATGCTATTTTGCAGGGCGTGGCTCAGCAGTCCCGAGCTCGGAGCGAGCGCGGCGAAAAAATCGCTGAAAAACTCCAGCGCCTAGGGTTCGACAACTGCCTTGAAGGCGCACTGAGTTACACCGCCGGTGGTCAGGTGGGTCGACCGCACTTTGCTCAACATCTTGTGGCCATTGGGGCTGTAGCCAATATTGCTCAGGCGTTTAAAAAGTACCTCGGCGCTGGAAAGGCTGGAGATATTAAAGAGCAGTGGGCAGATATACCCACAGTGGTTGGCTGGATTAAAGATTCTGGTGGAATAGCTGTGCTGGCCCATCCATTAAAATATAAGCTCACCCGAACTAAGCTAGTTGGCATGTTGGACGATTTTTCCGAGGCCGGAGGCGAAGGCATGGAGGTTATCTCTGGCATGCAGGTACCCAATGTCACCAAAGATTTAGGGGTTCTGTGCAATAAAAATGGGCTGCTCGCCTCTTGCGGTTCCGACTTCCATTCTTCTGGCCAGCCTTGGGCTGCACTGGGAAAAGTAGCGCAGCTGCCGGATAGCTGCACACCGGTATGGAGCCGCTGGTCCTAAGTGCCTCTATCCACAACGAGTACCATCAAAACTATCAGCAAAACTATTAGCAAAACTATCATCAAGACGGCCAACAAATAGCGGCGTCAATTCCACAGCACCGCAATCCTGTGTATACTTGCGCCCCTCAGCCGCATTAGTCGGCCGCTATCAATGAATCATGAGTGTATTTAAGTGGATATTTTTCTCTTCGCCAGCGAGCAATGGATTTTAATTAGTGTCTTGTTGATGCTGATATATGCGTTTGCATTTACCGAGCGAACTAAGGGCGGCAAGCCCATTACAGTGAGTGAAGCCGTATCATTGATGAATTCAGATCAGGCAGTTCTGGTTGATGTTCGTCCCTCTAATGAGTTTCAAGCTGGGCATATTCACGGCGCATTGAATATTCCCCACACAAAATTGACCGGTCGCATTAGCGAACTGGAAAAGTGCCGTAGCAAAATCGTTCTGTTGGCTGATCAAATGGGCCAACATGCCGGTGGAGCAGGAAGAGCACTAACGAAAGAAGGGTACAATGTCCGCCGGCTAAGCGGTGGGATGACAGAATGGCAAGGTCAAAAAATGCCTATGGTTCAGGGACTAAAAGACTAGGCTTTATCGCTTAACTGCAGTCCCCCACAAAAGGAAACACCATGTCTGAAGTTGTACTATACGGAACGCGGTTCTGCCCGTTTTGCACGGCAGCGCGTCGCCTATTAAGCGCCAAAGGAATTAATTACCAGGATATCGCTCTGGACAGTAATCCCGAATTAAGAGCCAAGATCATGAAAAAGAGTTCACGCAACACTGTTCCTCAGATCTGGATAGGCGAGTTGCATGTGGGCGGTTACACTGACCTGCGCGAACTAGAGCTAGAAGGTGAATTAGAAGCACTGGCCAATAATAGGGTTGAATTACCGTAAACTATCTCCATATATAGATCTGAAGCGGCTCCCATAAAAATTATATTAGAAGGTTTTTATCATGACTGAAGAAACAACAACTGCTCCTGAAGCAGCAGCGGCAGAAGCACCAGCCGAACCAAAATTTGCAGTTCAGCGCATCTACCTGAAGGATCTTTCCTTTGAAACGCCTCAGGGTGCTGAAGCTTTTCAAAAGCAGTGGAAGCCTAAGGTCAACCAAGACCTGAATACTAAGTCTACTAAGATTGAAGAGGGCGTCTATGAAGTGGCGCTGCGCCTTACCATTACAGTAAGCGACGGCGAAGAGACCATTTACTTGGTTGAAGTTGAGCAGGCTGGCCTGTTTACGATTTCAGGATTTCCTGATCAGCAGCTGACGCAGGTTCTAAACACCACTTGCCCAGCGATGCTGTTCCCCTATGCCCGCGAAGTTGTCGACAATACGCTGACCAAGGGTTCTTTCCCGCCGCTGATGATTCCACCGATTAACTTTGATGCGTTATTTGCTTCTGCAGTACAGCAAGCGCAAGACAAAGCAGCAGAGGCTGAAGGCAGTGCCGAAGCAAGCGAAGACACAACTCACTAGTTTTGAGCTCTGGTCTGAACGAAAAACCCCGCCTTGATAGCGGGGTTTTTTATAGCTTGTGTTTTATGGCGATAAGCCGCAGCTCTAATCTGCAGACTGACTTTCCATATCGTATTCTTGCAGCTTTCTGGTCAGCGTATTGCGACCCCAACCCAATAGCTGAGCAGCGTCTTTTTTGCGCCCCCCGGTATGGGCCATGGCAGTTTCGATCATAGTGCGCTCGAACTCAGGTATTGCCTGAGCAAGAATGTCCCGACGACCGATTTTTAATTCCCGCTCACTCCAGCGACGCAGCATCTGCTGCCAATCCCCCTGAACCCGCACTTCTTTTTCCCCATCCTCAGACTGCAACTCAGGGGGTAAATCAGACAGCAGCACCTCTCTGCCCGCGGCCATCACGGTTAGCCAGCGACAGATATTTTCCAGCTGACGAACGTTGCCCGGCCACGGCAAGTTAAAGAAGAAATCTTCTGCCGGCTGGGACAGAATTTTCGGCTCCATCTCGAGCTCTTTGGCGGCGCGATGAAAGAAGTGCTCCATTAACTGGGGAATATCTTCACGACGATCTGCCAGTCGAGGCAGATGCACGCGAATAACATTGAGGCGGTGAAACAGATCCTCACGGAAACGATTTTCGGCAACCAGATTTTCGAGATTTTGATGTGTCGCGGCAATAATACGAACATCGACCTTGACCGCTGTGTGGCCACCCACACGATAGAACTCACCGTCAGCCAATACACGGAGCAAGCGAGTCTGTGCCTCTGGGGGCATGTCGCCGATTTCATCTAAGAATAGCGTGCCACCATCTGACTGCTCAAAGCGCCCTTCACGACGTTGAGCCGCGCCGGTAAAGGCGCCTTTCTCATGGCCAAATAATTCTGACTCAATCAGGTCATTGGGAATGGCGGCCATATTGAGGGCAATAAATTTATTGTTACGACGCGGGCTATGTTTGTGCAGCGCCTGAGCCACAAGTTCTTTGCCGGTGCCAGACTCGCCATTAATAAGCACGGTGATATTGGAGTTGGACAGGCGCCCAATAGCTCTAAACACCTCTTGCATGGCAGGCGCTTCGCCAATAATTTCTTGGACCGCGCGCGTCCGCTCCACGGGAGCGGCAACCGATTTCTGCTCGCTGGCAAATGACATGGCGCGACGGGCAACATCGACTAGCTCTTCAAGATCGAAGGGCTTGGGTAGGTATTCAAAGGCGCCACCCTGATAGGCGGCCACGGCACTGTCGAGGTCAGAATGGGCCGTGGTAATAATCATTGGAATATGGGGCCAGTTGCCATGAATCTCAGCCAGCAGCTCTAAACCATCTATCCCAGGCATGCGAATATCAGAAATAATAATTTCTGGCTGGGAAGTTTTAAGGGCTTTTAGCAGCTCATCGCCAGATTCAAAACTGCGCACAGGAATATCATTGCGGCTAATGGCTTTTTCCATTACCCAGCGCAATGACCTGTCGTCTTCTGCTATCCAAATTTCGGCGGTAATTTCCATGCTAAACCTTTATCGGTAAATAGAGTGAGAAACTGGTGTTACCCGGTTCCGAGTCACATTCAATAATGCCCTGATGGCCGTTTACAGCGGTCTGGGCAATGGTTAAACCAAGCCCCGAACCTTCGCTACGCCCGCTGATCATGGGGAAAAATATTCGTTCTTTTATATCTTCAGAAACACCCGGACCGTTGTCGATAACTTCTAGCCGACAAACCACCTTGTGGTGCACGCCAGCTATGGTGAAACTGCGCTGAATGCGAGATTTGAGTGTAATTACCGGGTTGGCTTGATCTGAATCCAGCAATGCCTGCATGGCATTGCCAACAACATTTAACACGGCCTGAACCAGCTGTTCGCGATCACCCTCGAACTCCGGAATACTGGGATCATAGTCACGAACAAAACGTAGCTTACCCTGCACTTCCGCTTCGATAAGCGCAGCGACATGCTCGGTGACTTCATGAATATTGATAGGCTCAAGTCGCGGTAAGTGGTTGGGGCCCAGCAGGCGGTCCACTAGATTGCGCAAACGATCTGTCTCGGTGATTATAATTTGGCACAGCTCACGGGTTTCTCCGTCCATGCCGCTCTCGGCCATTTCTTGACCTAATAACTGTGCTGCACCACGAATGCCACCCAGAGGGTTTTTAATCTCATGGGCCAAACCACGAATTAGACTCTTCGAGGTGTCATGAACCGATAGCAACGCCTCGTCGCGGTTAATTTTCAAGAAACGGTCGATGGGTTGCATTTCCATCAGCAACATTGGGCTGGCACTAATGTCCATTGGGGTAACCGTGTAATCAACCTGGGCCGACTCAGACGGCGGCAGACGCAGATACTCGTGACGACGAATATGGGGATTGCCGGTTTCCAAAGCATTACGTAATGTCTGCGAGGATAAATCGCTGTCTGAGAACAGTTCGCTGGCAATGGTGCCAAGTAACTTTTGACTGCTCGTTTGCAACAGTGCCTCTGCGGCCGGATTTATATAGTCGATCGACAGTTCCGCATCCAGTAACAACACTGCGGTATTTAGATTGTCGAGTAACATTCTGTGTAATTGATTCGAGGTCATAAACGGTTTATTCGGTAAATGGTCTTTTGTCGGCTTGCCCTTACCTCTGTACCTGCAAGAAGCAGGCCAAGACAGGGGATGATATAGATCTAATAGTAGCGCGGCATCGCAGTACCCATGGCTATCCTAGCCTGAGGGAGGTATTACATCAGAGAAGTATGCACCATTATGGTGCGCTTGTATCTAGATAGGAAATAGCGTGGTGTTCCGAGCATTGAAAACGCGGAATTATTTGCGCTTGAAGTTGCGTTTCACATGGACTTTAACGGGAGCAATGGAGATTAACGGCTTACCACCGGCATCGAAAACTCTGGCCCCTAGGCTGTGAGTGCCGCGCTCAACATTATCAATTTTGTGGGCTATAGATGCTATTGCAGAGCCCTGCGGCACGCCATCGAGTAAAAACTGGACAGTATGGCCGGGCTGTAACTGCGGGGTCAGTGCTAGCTGGATAAGAAGACTGGTCTGACTGTGGGGAATAATCGAGTCGTTTTCGGGAGAGAGAATAATGCCACGACTGTATCCTGCGAAGGCCTGCTCCTGCGTTGGCTCCACCAACTCATCGTCAATAGGTGCGGTTATTGCGGGCATCTTATTAAGCGGCGGTAGCTTTTCAAAAGAGACAGTATCTAGGTCCGCGCTAGGTCGATCGGTATAGGTGATGTTGCCGTCTTGGTCGACAACTTTATAGACATCGGCAAATAGGGCTGTGCTAACTAAGGTGGCCACAGCCACCAACAGCGGGCAAATAATAGTCTGGTGAAATAGTCTCATAACTCTCATAACTAAAGACTAGACGTATTTTGGGCAAAGAAAAAGCCCGCCATTCTAAGAATGACGGGCCTGTTCGATTTTACTCTAGTAGCTAATTAGCCAGTAACGCGCTCTAGCAGCTGTAGTACATGTCGAACTCAACCGGGTGAGTGGTGTGCTCAACACGGTAAACTTCTTCCATCTTAAGTTCGATATAAGCATCGATCATATCGTCTGTAAATACGCCACCAGCGGTCAGGTATTCACGATCAGAGTCCAGTGCATCCAGCGCTTCGCGCAGGCTGCCAGCAACCTGAGGAATAGCCGCGGCTTCTTCAGGAGGCAGATCGTAAAGATCTTTGTCCGCTGCATCGCCAGGGTGCATCTTGTGCTTAATACCGTCCAGACCCGCCATCAACATTGAAGCAAACATTAGGTATGGGTTAGCCGTTGGATCACCAAAGCGTACTTCTACGCGCTTGCCACGTGGGCTAGCAACATAAGGAATACGGATCGCAGCAGAACGGTTACGGGCTGAATAAGCCAGCATTACCGGCGCTTCAAAACCTGGAATCAGACGCTTGTAAGAGTTAGTAGCAGCGTTGGCAAAGGCGTTAAGTGACTTAGCGTGCTTAATGATGCCACCGATATAGTACAGAGCAGTTTCGCTCAGGCCTGCATACGCGTCGCCAGCAAACTGGTTTTCGCCATCTTTAGCGAAAGACATGTGAACGTGCATACCAGAACCGTTATCACCAACAATTGGCTTCGGCATAAATGTCGCAGTCTTGCCATAGGCATGAGCAACATTGTGTACGCAATACTTAAGAATCTGAACCTGGTCAGCTTTCTTAACCAGCGTGTCAAAACGTACACCGATTTCGCACTGTCCAGCAGTACCCACTTCGTGGTGATGAACTTCGATATCTAGGCCCATCTGCTCCATCGCGCCACACATAGCAGCACGCAGATCATGCAGGCTATCTACTGGTGGTACGGGGAAATATCCGCCTTTAACGCCAGGACGGTGACCCATGTTGCCATCTGGGAAGTCCTTGCCAGACGACCATGCTGCTTCGTCAGAATTAATTTTGTAGAAAGCGCCGCTCATGTCGACACCCCATTTGATATCGTCAAATACGAAAAACTCTGGCTCTGGGCCAAAGTAAGCAGTATCGCCAAGACCAGTAGTGTTCAAATATTGCTCAGCACGCAGAGCGATGGAGCGAGGATCGCGCTCATAGCCTTGCATAGTAGATGGCTCAACGATGCCACAGCGGACAATAATGGTTGGCTCATCGGTAAAGGGATCCAGTACCGCTGTGCTGTCGTCAGGCATAAGGATCATGTCGGATTCGTTAATGCCCTTCCAACCGGCGATAGACGAGCCATCAAACATTTTGCCTTCAGTGAAAAAGTCATCACCAACTTCACCAATGGGAATAGAAACATGCTGTTCCTTGCCCTTTGTGTCGGTGAATCGAAGGTCAACCCAACGGGCTTCGCTATCTTTGATCAGATTAAGAGTCTTGTCAGACATTGTATCCTCCACTAAGGAATCATTTAATGCTTTGATAAATAGTCAGTCGGCGCATCGAAACCGGTCTGACCTAACTAAAATTATTCTGTTTCACCCTAGGAAGATAGCAATTGTCATGCCAATGACCTTGGGCGAAGCTGGCAACCCTAAAAGCCGCCATTCCCTCGTTATATAAGGGCTCGCTACTCTACATAATATTTAACAATGTAAATGGCAGACCATAGGCGCACCATAATGGTGCTGGGCGATAAAAATCGCACCATTTTTGTGCATTCATGGGTTGAAATAGGTTTATTCTTATTGTGCTGAGTATAATGCCCACCTAACGCGAGCCTGTCACCTTTTCGCACTATTTTGTACGGAGGAAGCCCCTATCTGCCCCTCGAAGCCAAACAGCCCAATCACCGACATTAAAACCGTCTCCGTGCCAGGGGCCGGCGACATTATTATTGATATTCGCCACCCTGCAGAGGTAGATGCAAAGCCATTAGTCGGCGGAGACAATAAAATTATCGTACTGCCGTTTTTTAATCTGGAACAGCAGCTGGGGCAGTTGAATAAAAACACCTGCTATTTGCTGTATTGCGAAAAGGGCATTATGAGCCGCCTGCAGGCACTACTAATGCGAGAAAAGGGTTTCAACCTAGTTGGCATTTTTAGTGGAAAAACCTACGTAAATTCCTAAAATTGGGCGCTAAATGGGCGCTTTGTCACAGTATTATGTTGAATCATGCCCATTTTTGGGTATTAGCGACTATATTTAGGTATCGAGAATTGAGTTAAGTTAAAAATCAGCCGCGGGACGCAGCCGATGACCAAAGTAGATGCGGATACTGTAGAGGGCATGGACGCTAAGGCGACCGGTTTTGTCTCTCCGTATCCGTCGTTAAACATTGAATTGAAACAACAAAATATCGCCAACCTGAAGCCCGGGTTGGCGATTTCTGTGGTTGGCGGAATTATGTTGCTGTTAGTTACCGGCCAGCACGTCCCCGCTGAGTTTGCATGGGGTTGGCTAGCTGGCCTCTGCCTGTCTAGCCTGGCGCTCTGGTTATGGATGAACCAGCAACAGCCGCGGCATCTGGTGACCGCAGCAGGGATTGTCTCCGCCATATTTTGGGGTCTCGCTGGCGCTTTGTTTATTGTCCCCGACCAATTCGAAAATGCACTGCTGGTGGCCGCTATTATTGTTGCGTTGACCACCGCATGGCCGGTCCTGTATATCCAAACCGATCTGTTTAGACATCTATTTTTACTGGCGATCTACATCCCGCTAACAATCAGCCTATGCATTCATTTCCCGGCCTTGAGCCTAGCTTTTTTGGGGGTGTTGAGCATCGTTTATATCGCTCTCGACAGAGCCTGTGTGACCTACCGCCGCGGGTTTATTGACAGAGCCCTGAGCAATAAGCGAGCCGAAGATGACAGCCAGCAGGTTGTTACCACCAGCAAAAAAATTACCAGCCTTATTGAACAAACTCCCCTTGGGTTTATTGAATGGAATGAACACCGGGAAATTATTGGCTGGAATCCGGCTGCCACCGCTATTTTTGGCTTCACCAAATCTGAGGTTGTGGGCCGCACCACAGACTTTCTGTTTGAAGATAAAAAAACCTTTCTAATGCAGCAGGCCGAACACGACCTGTTTCTGTTTGGGAAGGACTTTTCTGGCACCGCCGAAAATATCACCAAGGACAGTACCCGGATTATCTGCGAGTGGAATGAAACCCCCCTCTTTGATGATGATATGAATGTTATCGGTGCCGCGTCGTTTGTAGAGGATGTGACCGACCGTGTAAAAATGCAGTCAAGGATCAAGCAGCAGGCCTATTTTGATCCCCTTACTGGCCTGCCCAATCGGCATCGCCTGATGGAAGAATTAAACCGGGTTATTTCTCTGGCTCAACGCACCAGAAACTTTTGCTCATTGCTATTTATCGATCTAGACCATTTTAAAGAGATCAATGACAGCCGCGGCCATCATTATGGTGATCTGGCGCTCACTCTATTTGCGCAGCGCCTGCGCAAGGTTATTCGTACACAGGAAACTGTGGCGCGGCTGGGTGGTGACGAGTTTGTTGTGCTCCTTGAAAGACTGGGCACCGAGAGTGAGACAGCGCGCCTACAAATCGCTCAGGTCGCGGAAAAAATCATTGATGCTGCCAGCGAGCCCTTCGTAATTAAGGGCGAGAAATTTCAGATCAGCTGCAGTATCGGCATCGTCTTTTTTAACGATGGCACCGCCGATGGCAAAACTATTTTGGAGCAGGCAGATCACGCTCTGTACACCATCAAGCGGGAGGGCAAATCCAACTACTACTTCCATGACCGCAAACTTTCTTCAGCAATGCAGAAACAGATGGAGCTGCTCGAGAGGCTTAGAGACGAGTCAAGAGCCGAATCCTTTGTGCCCTTTTACCAGCCCATACTCGACAGCAAAACCAACTTAATAAACGGCCTGCAGGTGTTCCTGCGCTGGCAAAAGCCCAATGGCGAGATTGTTGAGGCTCATGAGTTTATTCAGGTGCTGGAATCGGGTTCTATGATTGTGGATATCTCCCTGTCTCTGATCGACCAGGTCTGCAAGCAGGTTAATCTATGGCGCGGTCAGGGTCTTTGGCAGGATCAGCAGCGCATTTACTTCACCCTGAGCCTGCGTGAACTAGAGCACCCTTCATTTGTGGCCCAGGTACAAGAAATTATGCGCCGCCATGACATTAAGCCCAATGTATTTATGTTTGGCTTGCACACCGAAAATCTCGACAAATTAAACGCATCATTGCAATTACAGCTCAATCGTCTCAATGAAATTGGTTGCGGCCTAATAATAGATAACGTCGGTTATCAGAGCCTGCCATTGCAAAAACTGCGCGAACTGCAGATAAACACCATAAGAATCTCACATCGCCTAATGGCGGAGACGGATGAAATTGAAAGTTCATGGAATCTGGTCAAAGGGCTGATAGAACTCACTAAATCCGTGGGCTTGGACTGCATTGCACCCTGCATCGAAGACCCGCATATTCATCATTTACTGCTGGATGTCGGCTGCCAATTACTGCAGGGAAACCTGATTGCACCCCCCTCGCCACCGACCTCAATCACTCGAATGTTGATCGAGCGGAATTCATCGACTGAGGAAGAAGTCTCCTCTCAGTGAAAAGAACGGTAGTAGTTTCGCCGGATTCTCGTATAATCGCGGCTTTTTGCGCCTACTGGTATCTCTAATGTCCATTGAAAACTTGCGAAACATCGCGATCATTGCCCACGTCGACCACGGTAAGACTACGTTAGTTGATAAACTTCTGAGTCAATCAGGAACTCTCGACCGTAAAGACGTTGGTTCCGAGCGACTAATGGACTCCAACGATCAGGAAAAAGAACGCGGTATTACCATTTTGGCGAAGAACACTGCCATCAAATGGAATGACTACCGTATTAATATCGTGGACACCCCAGGTCACGCCGATTTCGGTGGTGAGGTAGAACGCGTTCTATCCATGGTTGACTCGGTACTCCTGCTGGTTGATGCCGTTGACGGCCCTATGCCCCAGACTCGCTTTGTAACCTCTAAAGCTTTTGAGCAGGGTTTGCGTCCCATTGTTGTTATCAACAAGGTTGACCGTCCAGGTGCTCGCCCAGATTGGGTTATGGATCAGGTATTTGAACTCTTTGATGGCCTTGGTGCTACCGATGAGCAGCTCGACTTCCCCGTTATCTATGCCTCAGCCCTAAACGGCATTGCTGGCACCGATCTCGACAATATGGCAGAGGATATGACTCCGCTGTATGAAATGATTGTCGCAGACGTTCCCGCCCCTCAGGTTGATAGCGACGGTCCATTTCAAATGCAAATTTCAGCACTGGCCTATGACCCCTATGTGGGCGTTATCGGTGTTGGCCGTATTACTCGCGGCACACTTAAGCCAGGCCAGCAGGTTGTTATCAAGTCTTCTGACGACAATGAGCGTAAAGGCAAGGTACTCAATGTAAAAGGTTACTTAGGCCTTGAGCAGGTAGAGACAGCACTCGCCGAAGCGGGCGATATCGTCTGTATCAATGGCATTGACGGTCTTGGCATCTCAGATACTCTCTGCGATCCAGATCATGTTGAAGCGCTGCCAGCCCTTAGCGTTGATGAGCCAACAGTAAGCATGACCTTTATTGTTAACAACTCGCCGTTCGCAGGACTGGAAGGCAAGTACGTTACCACTAGAAATATTAAAGACCGTCTCGACCAAGAGCTTATTCACAATGTTGCTCTGCGCGTTAAGCCAGGTGATACGCCGGACAAGTTTATTGTCTCTGGCCGTGGTGAGCTTCACCTGTCGGTACTGATTGAAACCATGCGTCGCGAAGGCTTCGAAATGGGTGTTTCGCGCCCTGAAGTTGTGACCAAGATGGTTGATGGAAAGCTACAGGAACCGTACGAGCAGGTTGTTATTGATGTTGAAGACCAGCATCAGGGTTCTGTTATGGAAGAGTTGGGCCAGCGTAAAGCAGAGCTGACCAATATGGAGCCAGACGGCAAAGGACGTGTGCGTTTACAGTTCAGCATGCCTTCACGTGGTCTGATCGGCTTCCGCGGTACATTCCTGACTCTGACCTCCGGCTCAGGCATTATGACCAGCATCTTTGACAAGTACGGCCCGATTAAAGAAGGCGAGCCACACAGCCGTCAAAACGGCGCCCTAGTGAGTATGGTTAAAGGTAAAACTGCCGCCTTCGCACTGTTTAATATTCAGGCTCGTGGTCGTCTGTTCCTCGGTCATGCGGTTGATGTTTACGAAGGTCAGATTGTTGGTATTCACTCGCGGTCTAACGACCTGGTTGTTAACCCCATTAAAGGCAAGCAGCTGACCAACGTTCGCGCCTCGGGAACCGACGAAGCACTGACACTGGTACCACCTATTAAGCACACGCTTGAACAGGCGTTAGAGTTTATTGAAGACGATGAGCTGGTAGAAGTAACACCAGTCAGTATTCGTCTGCGCAAGAAGCATCTGACAGAAAATGCTCGTAAAAGAGCACCTAAGTAAGGCAACAGGCAGTAATCGCCAGATAAGGAATATCTGGCGAAACTTCGATTTAGTGATACATTTGAACTAATATAATAGTGAATAATGTCTCCAAGGCGCAGTATGGCGAAAGTGGATAACAAGGATTTAGTTACTGGCGGATTTCTGTCCTTCTCATTGATGGCACAGGAAATAATCGCCACCATGTTCGCCTTTTATTCCTATCGTCAGGGCGAGATGGCACTAGCCACATTTTATCTCGCCATTGCCGGCGTACTTCTCGTCGCTCTCGGCATCTTCTACATTTTTGATCGTCACAATCTTGCCCGCTTACTGCTAGCAGGCACATTACTCATTGGTTTTTTCTTTTTATTACTGGGCGCATCCGACGCCTCGTCACTGATGTGGTGCCTAACAATTGTGCCGGTGATTGTGGGTTCCTTTGCCTATCGCCAAAGTCTATTTATGTTGATTGGCATTTTTGCCGCCGCCACCTGGATAATGACCGGTGGATCCATGCCCTTTGCGGTGCCGAACTACAGCGATATCGTGGTGGTACGCTTTTTATCCGCCTATGCCATTCTGGCCGCCTTTGCCGTGGCCATGGACAACTCTCGTTTTGACAGCCTTAGCAAGTATCAGGATCTCTCATCGCGAGTGGATCAAATTGCCCATCAGGATCAGCTAACCCAGCTACCCAACCGCAATAATATGGAAGGTCGGCTGGAGAAAAAATATCAGCAGTACCGTCTAATCAACCAGCCCTTCTCAATCTTGCTGGCCGATCTGGATAACTTTAAATTCATTAACGACCGCTATGGTCATGATGTAGGAGACGACATTCTCTATGCCATAGGTCAGGTTCTCAGCGAGCCTTTGCGGGGTGAAGATATTGTCGCCCGCTGGGGTGGCAATGAATTTATGGTATTACTCCCAACTGCCAACAGTGAGGCTGCGGTAAATATTGCCGAACGCCTAAGAGCAGCAGCCAGCGAACTGGATATGGATGCTCAGGGGGACAAACTTAGAATTTCATTGAGTGTGGGTGTGGCATCAATTGATAAGTGCACTGGCATTGATGATCTACTTTCCACCGCCGAAAATGGTCTGTACCAAGCCAAGCATATGGGCCGCGATATGGTAGTAGTTGGCTAAATAGCGATTCGCTAACTGCAGCCAAAATGCCGGTAACAGTCGGTAGTATGATCGTTCACCACACCCATCGCCTGCATATAGGCATAGCAAATCGTCGAGCCAAAAAACTTAAAGCCACGCTTCTTCATATCCTTAGCAATCAAATCAGACGTCGCAGTGGTCGCAGGGATTTCTCCGTGGCTGGCCCAGTAATTAACAATCGGCTGGTGATTCACGTAGCCCCAGAAATAATTACTAAAGCTACCAAACTCTTTTTGAATATCAATAAATAATTTGGCATTTGAAACCGCGCTGTTAATCTTCAATCGATTGCGCACAATACCCGCATCCTGAATACAGCGTTCAACATCCTGGTCGGTAAAGGCCGCCACCTTATCGACATCGAAGTCGGCAAAGGCAATGCGATAGGCTTCACGTTTACGCAAAATCGTAATCCATGACAGCCCTGCCTGGGCACCCTCCAGCAGCACAAACTCAAATAACTTTTTATCCTCCCGACAGGGCACACCCCATTCATTGTCGTGGTATTGCTGATACAGCAGATCGTCTCCGGGCCAGGTGCAGCGAATCTGTTTGGTCATCAGTTATTCCTTACTTAAACGCCTAATTAAATAGCAGGCAGTCTCTTGCTATGATTTAAGGTAGTCTCCGTGAGCAATCTTGTCTATATTAACTTGACTGAACCTTCACCAGGAATCACAGCTAATGAGAAAAGCGTTTCCCGCGATTCGCCCCTACAGTACCCATAATATAGCGGTGACTGAACCCCATGTTCTCTACGTCGAAGAGTCGGGCAACCCCGAGGGCATTCCCGTGTTATTTGTTCATGGTGGTCCTGGTGGCGGCACAAGACAGACTGATCGCTGTTTTTTTGATCCAGACAAATACCGCATTATTCTTTTTGATCAACGCGGCTCAGGACAGTCCAAACCTCATGCTCGCTTAGAGGATAACAATACCGCGGCGCTGATCGAGGATATTGAAACCATTCGCGCAACATTGGGTATTGATCGCTGGGTTGTTTTTGGTGGGTCCTGGGGTTCGACCCTTGGTCTAGTCTATGCCCAGACTTTCCCTGAGTTGGTACTGGGTCTAATTTTACGCGGCATTTTTCTTTGCCGTGACGAAGACATCCACTGGTTTTATCAGCATGGCGCCAGCCACATCTTTCCCGACTACTGGCAGCAGTATATGCAGATCATTCCCGAGGCCGAACGGGGCGATATGCTCTCGGCTTACTATTCTCGACTTACTGGCGACAATGAAATTGAGCGCATGTCTGCCGCCAAAGCCTGGTCTGTATGGGAGGGTCGCTGTGCCACACTGCGTGCTAACGATGCCCTAGTGGATCACTTTGCCAACCCCCATATGGCGATGGCCATGGCGCGCATCGAAGCCCATTTCTTTGTGAATAAAGCCTTTCTCGAACCCAACCAGATAATCAATAATGCCCGCCGGTTAAAAGATATCCCGGGGACTATCGTCCATGGTCGCTACGATATGGTGTGTCCTGTTAATCAGGCCTTTGCTCTGAGCAATGCCTGGCCAGAGGCGAAATTAAAGATTATCGCCGATGCTGGTCACTCCTCTAGCGAGCCAGGCACCACAGACGCCCTGTTATGCGCCACTGAGCAACTTGCTCATCAGATAAGTACCGCGAGCCACTAATATGCTAGGTTTGATTCAGCGCGTTTCTAGCGCCTCAGTAGCGATCGACAATCAGGTTAATGGCAAGATTGATCAGGGCTTAGTGCTACTGCTGGGCATTCAAAAAGACGATGATCAGAGCAAAGCCGATCAATTATTAAAGAAGGTAGTCAGTTACAGAATATTTGCTGATGCCGCTGGCAAAATGAACCTGTCTCTAAATGATGTCGGCGGCAGTCTTCTGGTGATTTCGCAGTTCACCCTAGCCGCAGATACCAGCAAGGGATTACGACCGGGATTTTCAACCGCCGCGCCCCCTGAACAAGCCAGAGCACTCTACGATTATCTTTTAGCGCAGGCGCAGGCCAATTACGCCCCAGACGTCAATATAGAAAGTGGAATCTTTGGCGCCAACATGCAGGTCAGCCTGTGTAATGACGGCCCAGTGACCTTTATGCTAAGAAGTTAGCGCGCCGCCAAACGTTCTGTTAATAAGCCATGAAATCCTTCAAAGCCACCATTGCTCATGATCACAACATGGGACTCTTCCGTTGCAGCACCGATCACTAACTCCAGTAGCTGATCAATATCTGCAGTGGCAGTAGCTGGCACTGAACAGTCACTGGCAACGGCATCAATATCCCAGTCAATCGCGGGATTTTGATACCAGTAAACTTGATCGGCACGGTTTACCGAGGCACTGAGAGTTTCTTTATGAATCCCCAACTTCATGGTCGCCGAGCGCGGTTCAATCACCGCAATAATCTTGGCCTGCCCGACCTTGGCCCGCAGACCTTCGAGAGTGGTTTTAATCGCGGTTGGATGATGAGCAAAGTCATCATAGACAGTCACGCCTCGATCCTGATAAATCACTTCCATGCGGCGCTTAACGCCAACAAATTCACTCAGGCCAATAGCAGATTGTTCAAGACTAACGCCGACCTGGTGGGCGGCAATAATCGCCGACAATCCATTTAACACATTATGCAGACCGCTCTGCTGCCAGTTTACATGGGCAACCTCAACGCCATGAATTACCTCAAAGCTGGAGCCATCTTCAGCCATTAATCGATACTGCCAGTCCGATGACTCAGACCCAAATGCCTGCTGCGCACTCCAGCAACCCATCTCAATTACCTTGGCAATGTTGGTATCGACTGCCGGATAAATAACTGTGCCGGTACTGGGTATGGTGCGCACCGCATGGTGAAATTGTTTTTGAATCGCCGCCAGGTCTTCAAAAATATCGGCGTGATCAAATTCCAGATTATTAATAATTAATGTGTTGCTAAAGTAATGCACAAACTTTGAGCGCTTATCAAAAAAGGCGCTGTCATATTCATCCGCCTCCACCACGAAGTAATCGCTGTCGCTCAGTCGCGCAGAGACACCAAAGTCTTGGGGGACACCGCCAATCAAAAATCCAGGGTTGAGTCCGGCAGCATCAAGAATTTTGGCCAACATGCTGCTCGTGGAGGTTTTACCATGGGTCCCTGCAACTGACAGCACATGCTTGTTTCGCAAAAGATTTTCGCCCAGCCACTGGGGGCCGGAAATGTACGGAAGCTGCTGGTCAAGCATATACTCAACACAGGGGTTACCCCGAGACAGTGCATTACCCACCACAATTAAATCTGGCGCTGGCTGCAACTGCTGAGGATCAAAGCCTTGAGTTAGACTAATGCCCGCCTGCTCAAGCTGGGTACTCATGGGCGGGTAAACATTGGCATCACAACCGGACACCTGATGCCCCGCAGACTTGGCTAATTGGGCAAGGCTGCCCATAAACGTGCCACAGATACCGAGAATATGAATGCGCATATGCATGGATTTCCTTTTAATTGCGAATAGATTAGTTCACACCTGTTTACCGGAGATTATCGCCAATATAAACTAGACTTAACAGGTAAAAAGCATATCGAGGATCTTAGGCATATCATGAATATCCCATTTTTAGGGTCTCTCGCCATACTGTTCGCAGTTTTCGCTCTCTCTGCCTGTGGTGGTGGCGGTGGCAGCAGCCCATCTGCCAACACTCCCACAGTGTCGCCGCCTAACTCGTCTTCAATCTCAGTACCTACGACGCCTCTCATAACCAACCAAGTTGAACCCGGCCCACCCTACGCAAGCTTCGCTGCTCAGGACGAGGAGCCAGATAATTTTTCGAGTCTGGTCGCCAGCGCAGAAACCGAAGAATATAGCGGCATGGGCGGATTGGCACTAATTAATGCGTCAAGCGCCTACGCCAGAGGGGCAACCGGTGAGGGCGTGAGCGTCGGCGTTATTGATTCTGGCGTCTACGAAGAACACTTTGAGTTCGCCACTGCCTCGGGAGACAAAGTCGAATACGCCGGCTCAAATTACAGTACTAGCAGCCCGCGTACCGACAGTGCAGTTAAGCATGGCACCCAGGTTGCCGGCGTTATCGCCGCCAATAAAAATGGTGACATAGGCACCGGCTTTAAGATGCATGGCGTAGCCTATAACGCAGATATTGTCGCCTATGAAATTCCCCTGGGGTCGGGTGCTGGTCCCTACAAGCCTCTGGATGAAACTACCGTCGGCTTCAACGATGACAACTACTTCGCCAACCTCTTTAATGAAATGACCAGCCAGGTTGATATCATTAATATGAGTTTCGGTTTTTCTGGGGTGGTGACGTCCTACAGTGCAGCCTCTATCGAAAATGCGTTTGGCACTATGGTTGATGCCCTGCGCCAGCAGAATACCCCTCGAGGTAATCGCGCCCTCTTTGTAATTTCTACAGGCAATGCCTGGGGCGATGTCGATGAATTTGATGTTGTAGTCGATGCTACCAGCCCCGAAGTTCTGCCGGGCATACCCTATTTATTTCCTGAACTACAGGACCATATGCTGGCCGTCGCGGCGGTGGATAGCTCAGGTAAGATTGCTTTTTATTCCAATCATTGTGGCGTAGCCGCAGACTTTTGCCTGGTCGCACCAGGTGGTGGCGATGCCAATAACGACGGTACCTATGACGACGATGAAGTGATCTGGGCAGCGACTTCACCCCCAGAAGATGCCGAGGAGGGCCGCGACTATTATGGGGGTGCCATAGGCACATCCTTCGCAGCGCCCATTGTTAGTGGCTCACTAGCGTTACTCAAAGAACTGTTTCCCAGCGTCGGCAACTATGAGCTAGCTAATCGCCTGCTAGTCACAGCCAATAAAGAAGGTATCTATGCAGACAGCAGTATCTATGGCCAGGGATTATTGGATTTAGACGCAGCCACCCGACCTGTCGGCGGCCTAAGTGTCGCCACAGGTATTAATCTCGATAGCGGCATGCAAAGTGCTACCCAGAGCAATATTTCCGGCGGCGCGCTGGGGACTAGCTTAGCCAATACTTTAAGCGGCAATACATTCGCGCTGTTTGATAACTTAGGCTTTCCGTTTTATCAGTCTGCCAATAATCTGGTGACCCCTTCAGTCATGCGGACTAATGTCCCTGCCCTGCGTCATGGTAGCCAGCAGTTGAGTAATGGCACTAAAATTAGCCTCGGCAGTGCCCCATACCCCTGGCGACAAGGTGAGCACTATAACGGCACCCCCAAGCATCAGGTTCAGCCTGACTATCTTGCGCTGCAGTTTCAAAACCCTCAGGGCATTGAGCGATTCGCAGGAATTAATGCCAATCCCGGTTGGTTCTTTGGTGTTTATGGGGACTCAATACTGAGTCCCTCATCCACCCATGACGACAGCAGCTTTGCCGCACCCTGGTTAGCTTTTGCCCGCCATGGCTGGAGCAGTGGCGGCGCGCTCCCCTTAGGAAATTCAACAGGGAAACTGCGTGTTGGCCTATTTAATGGCAATGGCACGGGAAGCTGGGATAACCATCAGCCGGTCAGTGACCACAAAGGCCGTGGTGCTGTTGTCGAATACGCTGTGACATCTGACCGCAGTGGTTTGAGTCTACAGACTGGTTTTGTCCGTGAAGAAGACACTTTTCTCGGGACAGAGATTGGTATAGCCCTTGGCAATATTGATTCGAGCGACACCCTGTTTGCCGGACTAAATGGGCATGTGCAACTTAGCCCGCAGTGGCAGGGATTGGTGGCTCTATACTCGGGAACAACCGACAGTGGACTAAGCCAAACTGGCCAACTGCAGCTTCCCGACGAAATCACCAGCAGTTCCTGGGCAATGGGTTTTAAAGCGGAATCCCTATGGCTTGGTAATGACCAATTGACTGTTTACCTTTCACAGCCATTGCGCATCGAAAGTGGCCGCGGTGAATTACAGCTGGCCACCGGACGCACCCCAGATCGACAAGTTGTCTATGAGAATGTCGCCTTTGATTTGCGGCCCCAGGGGCGTGAGCAGCAACTCGAAATTAATTATCGCCGGCCCTGGGCTATAACCAACAACAAAGCATGGTTTTCGGCCAGCGCAGAGTATACCCATGAGCCCAATCACGTTGCTCGCAATGCAGTTAATAACCGCACTCTTCAGAGCAGTCAGTTTGAAATGAGATTAAGAATTTCAATTGCCATTGATTAATAAATCCCACTGTTACCAAAGGCCTTAAAGCAGTACCATGCCACCATTCTAAAATGGACTGACGGGAAAGCATTACATAATGGCGAATTCATCGACTAAGAAAAACGCGTTTTATGCACAATCGGGCGGCGTCACAGCCGTAATCAATGCCTCAGCCTGCGGCGTTATCGAAGCTTGCAGAGCAGATAAAGATAAAATCGGAACGCTCTATGCAGGCCAAAATGGCATCATTGGCGCCCTGCAAGAGAATCTGATTGATACTAGCAAAGAATTAAACTCAGCAGTGGCCGCGCTCAAGCACACCCCCGGTGGCGCCTTCGGTTCTTGCCGTTACAAGATGAAAGATATCAAAGAGAGCAGCATTGAATACGAGCGCCTCGTCGAGGTTTTTAAAGCCCACAATATCGGTTATTTCTTTTATAACGGTGGCGGTGATTCTGCAGATACCTGCCTTAAGGTGTCACAGGTCTCGGCGAAAATGGGCTACCCCATTCAAGCCATCCATATTCCCAAAACTATCGACAACGACCTGCCCTTTACCGACTGTTCTCCCGGTTTTGGTTCGGTGGCTAAATATGTTGCCGTATCGACCAAAGAAGCCAGCCTGGATATTGCCTCTATGGCCGCCTCGTCGACTAAGATATTTATTCTTGAAGTTATGGGTCGTCACGCAGGTTGGATTGCAGCGTCCGGCGGACTCGCCGCACAGGAAGCAGGGGACGCACCCCATATTATTATATTTCCAGAAATTCCCTTTAACCGCGAACAGTTTGTCGCCAAAGTTGAAGAGACAGTCAAAGAAAAAGGCTACTGCGTTGTCGTGGCATCGGAAGGCGCCAGCTATGCAGACGGCGCATTAATTTCCGGCTCGTTACATAAAGATGCCTTTGGTCACCAACAGCTTGGTGGCGTTGCACCCACCTTAGCCAGCATGATCAAACATTCTCTCGGCTATAAATATCATTATGCCCTCGCCGATTATTTACAGCGTTCAGCGCGACACATCGCTTCGAAAACTGATGTCGATCAAGCCTATGCTGTTGGCCGCGCCGCAGTAGAAAAAGCACTCGAAGGTAAAGGCGCCATTATGGTGACCATCGAACGTGGTACCGGTAAAAAATACAGCTGGTCACTGGGTGAAGCGCCACTGAGCAAAGTCGCTAATATTGAAAAGAAAATGCCGCGCTCATTTATCACTAAAGATGGCTTTGGCATTACTCAGAAAGCGCGAGACTATTTACAGCCGCTGATTGCGGGGGAAGACTACCCGCCATTTAAAGATGGATTGCCCTATTATCCAAAGCTGAAAAAGATCCTCGCCCCTAAAAAGCTCGGCACCGATTTCGAGCTTTAAGCCTCTGCCTTAACTGACTGGCTAGTTGACTTGATTGCGTGGCTTTCCATCGAGAAAGCCTGCAATATTCTCCGCTAGCTGATTAATCAATGTCTGTCTCGCTTCCTGCGCCACCCAGGCGCAGTGAGGCGTAACAATAAGATTGGGAATAGTTTGGTCTAAGAGCAGGTTGCCATCAACCGGCGGTTCAACAGTCAATACATCGGTTGCTGCACCGGCGATATCCCCATTGATCAAGGCCTGCTTTAAGGCCGCCTCGTTAACAATACCGCCACGGGCACTATTGATCACAATCGTAGAATTTTTCATCAGCGCGAACTGCGCCTCGCCAATTAAATCTGTCGTGTCCGGCGTCAACGGGCAGTGAATGCTGACCACATCTGCACGACTCAAAAACGTATCAAAGGCCACACGCTCAATCCCGGAACTGTGAGTGCGACCCGGCAACCCAGCAAAAATAACCTGCATCCCAAAAGCCTCGGCAATTTTGGCCACACCCATGCCCAACTCACCTGCCCCAACAATGCCCATTACCTTGCCGCTCAACTCGCGTACGGGAAAATCCATAGAACAAAAGAATCGGCTCTCCTGCCAGCGACCACCCACGGCCGTCTCGTGGTAGGACTCCAGTTTCGTCGTCAGCGCAAGAATCAGCGCCCAGCAATGCTGAACAACCGAGCCCGTGCCATAACCAATGGCATTACTCACCACAACATCCTGCAATCGAGCTGCCTCGAGATCCACCTGATTGGTGCCGGTCGCCATCAGAGCAATCAACTTTAGGCGCGGCGCCTGATTGATGGCCAACGCCGATACCATGGCCTTATTAGTCAGCACAATATCTGCATCAGTGATGCGTTCAGCGACCTGCTGATCAGAGCAATCTGGGTAAAGCGTCCAGCTAATCGGCAGGTTATGGAGAGGACTCAAATCAAGAGAATCTGGGCCAAGGCTGTCACAGTCGAGAATTACGCCATTCATGGTTTTTACTGCTTGGTTGTTTGGATAGCGAATTGTAATTGAAAACCACTGGGGCGGGTCATCTATAGGGGAGATTTAAACAATCATTAGTCGCCTTATTCGTCTCCTAAGGCCAACTATTCCCGACATTCGGTACCGAATCTATCTTCAGCTAATAATCGGCGATACCCTATAAACTTGGCGTGCAAAACCGCATAATAGCGCCCTGCTCAAACCCACTGTTTAATAATAATGCTCAGAGACAACATTTAAGATGACATCATCATTATTTGATCTATACGATAAGACGGTGCTTCGCCATCCCATGGCGTCACTATTTGCAGTTATTGCCCTCACCATTGCTATGGCTTTTGGCCTGCCGAACTTTAAGTTGGATGCCTCTGCGGACTCCCTGACCCTAGAACATGACGATGATCTGAACTTCTTCCGCGAAGTGGTGCAGCGCTATGGCAGCGACAACTTTCTAATTGTGACCTTTTCGCCCAAATCCGGCGATCTGTTCGATGATACAAATCTTGAAACCCTAAAAGCTCTCCGTGAAGACCTGGCTACTATCGATGGTGTTGAAGGCATTTTATCCATGCTCGATGTGCCGTTGCTCTACAGCCCTATGGTTGCTGTTGCAGACCTCAAAGAAGAGCTAAACACCTTGCTCAGTGAGGGTGTTGATAAGCAGCTGGCCAAGCAAGAATTTCTTAATAGCCCAATTTACAAAGACGTGATTCTCAGCGCCGATGGCCAGACCACTGGTTTACTGGCAACTCTGGCTCTCGACGAGACCTATCTGCAGTTAGTCACCGCAAGGGACGATCTGCGCCTAGTCCGTGACACCCAGGGTTTAACCCCAGAGCAGGAAATTGAGCTAGAGAAGGTAAGTTTAGAGTTTCTTAACTATCGCACCATTAAGGCGGCTCAGGATCACCAGCGTGTGGCTGAGGTGCGGGCGCTAATTACCGGTTACCGCGATAACGCCACAATATTTCTCGGTGGGCCAGATATGATCACCGCGGATATGGTCGACTTTATCAAGAGTGATCTGGTGGTTTTTGGCACCGGCATACTGTTATTTATTATCGCCACGTTGGCGCTGATTTTCCGCCAGATTCGCTGGGTAATATTGCCATTGGCAACCTGCACCTTTTGCCTGATTACTATCCTTGGGTTTTTAAGCTGGATCGATTGGCGCCTCACCGTTATCTCGTCTAACTTCGTCTCTCTACTGTTAATTATCACATTGGCCCTGACCATTCACCTGATCGTGCGCTATCGCGAACTCCAGAGCCAAAAGCCCGATGCCACCCAGCATAAGCTAGTCAGCGAAACCGTTGTTTCTATGGCCAAGCCCTGCCTGTATAGCGTACTGACGACCATCGTTGCCTTTATGTCGCTCGTGGTCAGTAACATTCGCCCGGTTATCGACTTCGGCTGGATGATGACCATGGGTATTAGCCTGGCCCTAGTGGTTACCTTCGTGGTTATTCCTGCGGGCATGATGCTGTTCGGCAAGGGAAAGAATGCCGGTGAAAATGACAATTCCGCCGCCATCACCACCAAATTTTCGCAGTTTACTGAGCATAACGGCACCCTGGTGCTACTGATCGCCACGGCCCTAACAGCCCTCTCTATTTACGGCGTGTCTCGATTAGAAGTGGAGAACCGCTTTATTGATTACTTCCGCGCTGACACTGAAATCTATCAGGGCATGGAAATAATCGACACCGCTATGGGCGGCACGACACCGCTTGATATTATTATTCAGGCACCGACCTTTGCCGCTATAGAAACCACTGCTTTTGGTGATGGCATTGAAGCGAGTGCTGAATATGGTTATGAGGATTCTGGCTACGAGGATGCCGATGAATATTCTGACGATGGCTATGGCGAAGCTGATGGTTATGGCGATGATGACGGTTATGGCGATGAACTATCCTTCGAAGAAGCGCCTGCCGAAGATGCCCTCAAAGACACTTACTGGTTCTCGTCGACTGGCCTTGCAGATCTGGCTAAGTTGCAGACCTTTATTGATGCCCAGCCAGAAGTCGGCAAGGTTAGCTCCCTGGTACAGATTTATGATGTAGCCAGTGATCTAAGCGGCCACAAGCTTAACGACTTTGAAATTGCCTTTATGCGCAAGAGCCTGGGTCCAGATATCTATCAACAGATGGTGGCGCCCTACCTGATTGAAGACCTTGATGAGGCACGAATTCAGTTGCGCGCCATGGAGACCGGTGGTGAGTTGCGCCGCGCCGACCTGCTTAAAAAGATCAATGATTATGCCGTGAATGAAGTGGGCATCGCCCAGGAAGATATTCGTTTTACCGGCATACTGGTGCTGTACAACAATATGCTGCAGAGCCTGTATCGCTCACAGATACTGACCCTCGGCGCTGTATTTGTGGGTATTATGCTGATGTTTTTGGTGCTGTTCCGCTCCTTAAAAATCTCTGTGATTGCGATACTGCCCAACTTTTTAGCCGCGGGTATTGTTCTTGGCGGAATGGGCATTAGCGGGATTCCCCTGGATATGATGACCATTACTATTGCCGCAATTACCGTAGGTATTGGTGTTGACCATGCGATTCATTACCTCACCCGATTTTCTCGAGAATTTAAGGTCGATGGAAATTACATCGCCTCTATGCACCGCGCCCATGCCAGTATTGGCCAGGCACTGTTCTATACCGCCATGACGATTATTATCGGCTTTTCGATTCTGGCTCTGTCTAACTTTATTCCGTCGGTTTACTTCGGACTGCTCACTGGCCTAGCCATGACAGCAGCCCTCTTGGGTTCAATGACCTTGCTACCCAAATTAATTCTTATGTCCAAGCCATTTGGCCCAGGTAAATAAATGCCACTAGTAACACTGCAAGACGTTTTTCTAAGTTATGGCCAACCGCCACTTATTGATCATCTCGATCTCGTTATTGAACCCAATGAGCGCGTCTGCCTGATTGGTAGAAATGGTGCGGGTAAATCGACCCTGATGAAAATAATCACCGGACAAGTTACCCCGGATGAAGGTTCAATCAAGCGCGCCAGTGGCGTTAAAGTTGCTCAGCTTGAGCAGTCGGTTCCCCATGATACCAGCGGCACTGTTTTCGATGTAATAGCACAGGGTATGGGCGCTGAGGGTGAGCTGGTAAAAACATTCCACCATCTTATTCAGCAGCTCAATGTAGACCCCAGCCCCAAGGTCATGAACGCCTACGAAGAATGTCAGGCCGAGCTTGATCGAGTGAACGGCTGGGATATTAACAGTCGCGTTGAAGCTATTATTACCAAAATGGAACTCGATCCCGACGTGGACATATCCAGTCTCTCTGGTGGCTATAAGCGTCGTGTATTACTGGCCCGAGCGTTGGTCTGTGATCCCGATCTGCTGCTATTAGACGAGCCCACCAACCACCTGGATATTGAAGCCATTCAGTGGGTTGAGCAGTTCCTGCTCAAGTGGGAAGGCTCATTATTATTTATTAGTCACGATCGACGGTTTATGGATAATTTGGCCAACCGATTTATTGAGATTGATCGCGGCAAGTTGCAAGACTACAACTGTGACTACAGCACCTATCTGGTGCGCAAAGAAGAAAATCTAGAAATCGAAGATCGTCAAAACGCCCTCTTCGATAAACGCCTCTCTCAAGAAGAGGTGTGGATCAGGCAGGGAATTAAGGCGCGCCGCACCCGTAACGAAGGTCGAGTGCGAG
>Ga0307997_10000046_pt1 | contig 48940 bp, 53 predicted proteins | sample Davwhametageno36_FD_203165 | JGI IMG/M metagenome (GOLD analysis project Ga0307997, IMG submission 203165) | Marine microbial communities from Davis Island wharf, Antarctic Ocean - #36 | ecosystem: Environmental > Aquatic > Marine > Unclassified | place: Antarctic Ocean: Davis Island wharf... | reverse complement strand
TCGACCCTGAATCTTGAATCTAAGAAGAATCATTGAATCTGAACACGAACGGTGAGTTTTGGGGTAGCCTCACCTGTGGATAAGTCGCAGCTCTAGCAACCGAGGAAGGGAGAAACGGAATCGGCCTAGCGGCCGATACGCCTTCGCTCGTCGCCGGCTACGCCGACGAGGATGCAGCCGACGATCGCACCTCACCACGACCGCCAGCACCAAGCTCAACCGTTCAAATGGCTTTCCAGGGAAGCCAAGCCCGACCGGAAGTGCATCATCGCGACCGAAGGTGTCTAGTCAAACGGTCACAGGAGGCGATTTGTGAGCCGTGGAGCCTCAAAACGGGCAGGGGAGGGATCAGCCGGCCTTCGCTCGACAAACCGTCTCTACGAGGCTCTATCAGGGACCGGTGTGTAAAACCCCGATACGCCAAAGGTGAGGCGATACCCCAAAACTCACTTTTCGCCGCTGCGTTGGCGCGAGTGTATACGCCTATACGGGTATGCCCGCGTCGCGCTTCGTGCTTTCGAGAATCGATCACGCCGGATCGAACCGCCCGGCGAACTCGCGATCGGCATAGTAGCGAAGCTTGGCGGCGATGATCGGGCGTTGCCCGGCGAGGAACAGGAGCTGGCGATCGGGCTTGAGGGTGCGAACCTCATCAGGAGTGAGGAGCGCGCGACCGACATGCTGCTGCCCGTACGAAATCCCGGTCTGCTCCGCGTCGAGCGCGCGGCTCATGGTCTCGAACACGACGGTTTCCTGCCCGGCCAGATCGGAGACGAGCTTGGCGCTGTCCTGATCGTTGACCCCGAACACCTGGAGGACGCCGGCGTTCGACAGGAAGGTGCCGGCGCGCTGCCCGTAGAGCGCGCGGAGCTGGTGAACGTCCTGCAGGATCGGCCAGAGCTGGACGCCGTAACCCGCCATCAGCCCCATCGCACGTTCGACCGGTTCAAGGCGGCCGAGCGCCGCGAACTCGTCGAGCAGGAACAGCACCGGCCAGGGCGGGCGACTCGGCGCGCGCGCCAGCTCGGTCAGGGCTTGCGCCACCATCAGCCGCAGCCAGCGGGCATAGCTGGCAAGCCGGTCGGGCGGCAGCACGAGGAACACCGTCGCGGGCGTATCCTTCAACCCTGCGAACGTGAAATCCGATCGCCCCAGCACCGTCGCCATGCGGGGTGAATCGAGGAAGTGGGTATGGCGTTGCGCGGCCGACAGCACGCCAGCGGCTTCGCGATCGGATTTGCCGAGCTGGCGGTTGGCGGCGCGCGCGACCAGGCCACCTTGTCCTTGCATCGCCGCGAGCTGCGCCGCCAATGCGGTCGGGGCGAGCGTCAGCCGGTCGCGCAGCGTTTCCAGGGTGCGGGTGGCGGGCGGTTCAGTGGTGACGACGTGGAGCAGGATACCGGCGATCAGCGCCTTGGCTTCCTCGTTCCAATGCGCGTCGCCCGCTTCGCCGGGCGCGTCGTGGACCAGCGCATCGGCGAGCGTCATGCAGTCGTCGGCGAGATCGAGGCCGTGCGGGTCGATGCGATCGAGCGGATTGAACGCGGCCGAGGACAGGCCGGTGACGCTGAACGGATCAAGGATATGGACCGCGCCGAACTTGCCGCGCTGGCGCGCAGCGATGCGGGCGTTCTCGCCTTTGGGGTCGATGCAGACGACCGCGAACGGATATTCCAGCAGGTTGGGGATGATCGTGCCGACACCCTTGCCGGTGCGGGTGGGTGCGATCGTCAGCAGATGGGCGGGACCTGCGTAGCGCATCGGCTTGCCGGTCTTCACGTCACGACCGATCAGCAGGCCGTGATCGTCGTTAAGCGCCTGGGCTTCCCCGGCTGTGGCAAAGCGGGCCGAACCATGCGTGTCGGCGCTATCACCATAATCGAACCGGCGAAGCAGGGGCAGGACGAACATCCAGACCATGACCAGGACCACGGCACCGCTGATCCCGAATACGCCAAGCTGAGCGACAGCGCCGTTCTTATCGAGGCCGAAATACCAGATCGCCAGCATCAGCAGGAGGAATAGCGCCACGAACAGCACCATGGCGAACAGGACCACGCCGATGATGTGCCGGGCGAACCGGAAAGGGGCGAGCAAGATGCCGAACAAGGCCCACATCGGGTTGGCACGGGCGGTGCGGGCGAGATTACGGGTGGCGCGCGCAAGGCCCATGCTACTTCCCCAGCGGGAGCGTAATGACCGGGGCGTCGTTACGCTCGGAATATCTCAAGATCAGAATACGATAGCGTTCTGCAAAGGCGAGCACATCAAAAACCCGGTCTCTCCTGATCGCTCGGCTCCAATGCTTGCAGCGTGCGGATCGGAGCAAGCATCCTCGCCAGCGCGTCGGACAGGTCTTGGATGCGACATTCAAGGTCTGCCGCCAGGTCGAACATTTCTTCGGCCATGACCGGATCGGTTTGCGCATCATTGACGAAGCGCATGGCTAACCCGTGCAGGCGCAGCAGGTCGTGCCGCATCTCCGGTGCATTGAAATTATCGCCTTTAAGGTGATCGCGCATCACGTCCAGATCATCCACCGTCCGCAGCAAAGGGCCTGTGTCGAAGGACGCAATCTGTTCATTCCGATCGACGGTTTTGGGCATCATGTCGTCCGTTGAATAGGCGTGATCGATAGAGACCGATCGGCGTCGGGATGATCGAGCAGCCGGAGCAGGATTTGCGAGACGAGGGGAGGGGGCACGCCCTCGTCCAGCATCATCGCGAAGAACGCATCGTCGTTGGGCGTCGGGATCATGTCCTCGATGACCAGGTTAGCGCGCGAGTCCGCCATGTCCTCGTGCCACATGGCGATTTCCGCCGGCGTGCCGCGTACGAAATCCATCGCGCGGACTTGCCTACGGATTGCCTCCATATCGAAATCGCTCATTGCGCTTCGCTCCCTTCAGCTTCCGCATCGAACGCGCGTTTTCCGCGTCTTTTCCACAGCGCCAGCATGTTGCCGGCTTCGTCGCCGCGACCACGCCCGGCAAGATCGAGCAGCGCGCCGTAAAGGGTGGCGCGATCGTCGTCCGTCAGCTCAACCAAGCCGGCTTTCTGGACCAGCCCGCCCAGCTCAATCAGGTGGCGCGTTCGTTCGCGACGCTGCACGACCCAGCCCCTGCTATCCGTTCGCCGTTCCGCCGCTTCCGCCCGCAGCGTTGCCGCCCGGTTCAGTCGCAGCGCCCGATCCGTCGATTGCAGCAGCGCCAGCACCTTTGCGCCCGCGCCGTTGAAAGAAAGCCACGCCCTTCGCGCGCCATGCCTCCTTCGCGCTTGCATCCTTCGATCCAATCGCATCGAGCAGAACACCGGCGAGGGTTTCCGCATCGAGGGCATCAGCTCCGGTCGCGGCGACGAGCTGGCCTAGCTGTTCGACTCGCTTCGCTTTCAAAGCGCGGGCCTTGTCACCCAGCGCTTTCAGCTCGGCGTCGTAATCGCGAACCTTCCGCATCGTTCTCACCTTTCCGCGTATCGGTCAGCAGCATCTTAGCGCATCTGGCATATGGGTAAAGCCGGAACGAGTAGAAAGCGGCACCAAGTCAATCAGGAGATGCGCAGCAGATTGTGAGTGCGCGCTTATACGTCGTTGCCGACCTGCGCTAAGTAAGGCAGTGTGCGAAGCGTCATGGCGATCTACCATTTCTCCGCCAAGGTTGTGAGCCGCGCGAACGGATCGAGCGCCGTTGCGAGTGCCGCCTATCGTTCCGCATCCGAGATGCACGACGACCGACTGAACCGCGATCACGATTTCAGCAATAAGGCGGGCGTGATCCACTCCGAGGTGATGTTGCCGGAGGGGGCACCGGAGCGTTTAAACGACCGCACGACCTTGTGGAACGAGGTAGAGGCGGGTGAGAAGCGCAAGGATGCGCAACTTGCTCGCGAAGTGGAGTTCTCGATTCCGCGCGAGATGAACGAGAAGCAGGGCGTCGCGCTAGCACGCGATTTCGTGAAGAAGCAGTTTGTCGATCGCGGCATGGTCGCGGACCTGAACGTGCATTGGGACAAGGCGAAGGATGGCAGTCCCAAGCCGCACGCACATGTTATGATGACGATGCGCGAGGTCGGGCCGGAGGGGTTTGGGAAGAAGAACCGCGATTGGAACTCGACCGAGCTGTTGAAAGACTGGCGCGAGGCGTGGAGCGCGCACGTCAACGAGCGCATGGCCGAGCTGGGCCTTGAGGGCCGGATCGACCATCGCTCTTACGAGGCGCAGGGGATCGGGCTGGAGCCGCAGCACAAGATCGGACCCGCAGCATCACGGCGACCGGAGCAGGGGCTTGAGGCGGAGCGGATCGAGGATCACACGCGCATCGCTCGCGAGAACGGCGCGAAGATCATCGCCAATCCCAATGTCGCGCTGGACGCCATCACGCGGCAGCAGGCCACGTTCACTATCCGCGACCTTGCGACGTTCGCGTTCCGGCACAGCGACGGCAAGGAGCAGTTCGACCAGGTGATGGGGGCGGTGCGCGCCAGCCCCGAGCTGGTCGCGTTGGGGAGGGACGGCCGCGACCAGGAGCGTTTCACCAGCCGCGACATGATCGCGGTGGAGGCCCGGCTTGAGCGGGCCGGTGACGAGCTGGCGGGCCGCGCCGGGCATGGCGTCGCCGATCGGCATCGCGCGGGCGCGATCGGTGGGGCCGAGCGGCGTGGCCTTGTACTTTCGGGCGAGCAGCGCGACGCCTTCGATCATGTGACCGGCAACGCGGGGCTGGCGTCCGTCGTCGGCTACGCAGGCAGCGGTAAATCCGCCATGCTTGGGGTCGCGCGCGAGGCATGGGAGGGGCAGGGCTACACCGTGCGCGGCGCGGCCTTGTCAGGCATCGCGGCCGAGAACCTTGAGGGCGGGTCCGGCATTCAGTCCCGCACCATCGCCAGCCTTGAACATGCGTGGGGGCAGGGGCGGGAGCAACTAGGCCCGAAGGACGTGCTGGTCGTGGACGAGGCCGGCATGATCGGCTCGCGCCAGATGGAGCGGGTGTTGAGCCAGGCGCGTGACGCCGGGGCCAAGGTCGTCATGGTGGGCGACCCCGAGCAGTTGCAGGCGATCGAGGCCGGCGCGGCGTTCCGCAGCGTCACCGAGCGGCACGGCGCGGCCGAGATCACCGAGATCAGGCGACAGCGCGAGGACTGGCAGCGCGACGCGACGCGCGCGCTGGCGACAGGTCGTACCGGCGAGGCGATCCATGCCTATGACGGCAAGGGCATGGTCCACGCGGCCGACACGCGCGAGCAGGCACGCGGCGAGCTGGTGGACGGTTGGGATCGCGCGCGCCGGGCCGACCCCGGAAGCACCCGGATCATCCTCACCCACACCAACGCCGAGGTGCAGAGCCTCAATGGCGAGGCGCGCGACCGGTTGCGCGCGAGCGGCAACCTTGGCGACGACGTGACGGTGAAGGCCGAGCGCGGCGAGCGTCAGTTCGCGTCCGGCGACCGCATCATGTTCCTTCGCAACGAGCGCGGCATGGGGGTTAAGAACGGCACGCTCGCGACGATCGAGCGGGTATCGCCAGAGGGCATGGCGGTGCGCCTCGATGACGGGCGCGGGGTCGCGTTCGACACCAAGGACTATGCCCATGTCGATCATGGCTATGCGGCGACGATCCACAAATCCCAAGGCGTGACGGTCGATCGCGCCCATGTCCTCGCCACCCCCGGCATGGATCGTCACAGCGCCTATGTCGGCATGTCGCGGCATCGTGACGACGTGCAGCTCCATTATGGGCATGACGACTTCACCGATCAGCGTCAGCTTGTCCGCGCCCTGTCGCGCGAGCGCGGCAAGGATATGGCGGGCGACTATGCCAGGCCCGAGCAGGACCAGGCGCGCGCGTTCGCCGATCGGCGCGAGATCCGGTTCCCGGAACTCGCGCGCCAAGTGGCGGAGAAGGTCCGCGACAAGGCGCGGGGCATGTTCGCCGGCTTCCGGCCTAAACCGATGTCGGAAAAAACGACGTCGCCCAAGCGTGCCGGGGCCGATCGGCCGCTGGCGCCCTCGCAGGCCCGCGCGATCGAACGCTATGGGCGCGCCGCAGCCGATATAGGCCGGATGCGGGACAAGGGGTTGCCAGTGCTGGCGCACCAGGAACAGGCGCTGGCAAAGGCCGGCGACGCGCTCGACCAGGTGCGGCCGCATGGCGCGCGCGACCTTGCCAGCGCGATCGAGCGCGACCCCCGGCTCGCGCGCGACGCGGCCGAGGGCAACACGGGCGGCGCAGCGAAGGCGATGGAGGCGGAGCATCAGGTCCGCATTGATCCGGAGAAGCGCGCGGGCCGGTTCGTGGAGCAGTGGCGGGGGATGAAGGAGGCGCGTGCCAGCATGGAGCGTGCCGGCGACCGCGCGGGCGCGGAAAAGATCGGCAAGCGCATGGAGAGCATCGCGGGCGGGTTGCACCGCGACCCGCAGCTCGAATCCGTATTGCGCCGTCGCGCCCCCGAGCTGGCGTTGAGCATGGAGCGGGGCCGGTCGATCGGGCAGGAATTGGCGCAGTCGGTCAGCATCGGGCGTGACCGCGACCGTGGCATGAGCCGGTAGGAGAGCGGATGACGGACGAAATGGAGTATGATGGCAGCGACGCGGCGGCCGAGGCGTTGGCGGAGGTCCGGGCCGAGGTGACGCTGTTGCGGCGGGCGATCGAGGGGCTAACGGCCGAGCGTGGCTCGATCGACGTGCCCGATTATACCGAGACGTTGGGGCGGATACAGCAGGGCGTGGACGCCACGGCTGACCGGGTCTCGGTCATCAACGACGTGATCGCCCGTAATCCGGCGCTGGCGATGACGCCCGAGCAGATGACGCAGCGGATCGCCGCAGCGGGCAACGCCGCCCGGCGCGAGGATCAGGCGGCGCTCGCCAAGGCAGGTGAGGACAAGGCACGCGTCATGGCCGAGCTTCGCGCCGTCGCCGGGTCCGCATGGACACGGGCCGACCAGAAGAACCGGCAGCTATGGTTCGGGCTGGGCGGGGCGGCGATCGGCATTGTCGCTTGGGCGATCCTGCCGGGCCTGGTCGCGCGCGAGGTCGCGCCGGCGAGCTGGCAATGGCCCGAGCGCATGGCGGCGCGCATGCTCGACCTTCCCCGTTGGGGAGCAGGGCAGCGGATGATGCAGAGCGCCAGCCCGACCGCGTTCCGTGCGATCGTCGGGGCCGACAGGATCGTGACGGCCAACCGCGATACGATCGAGGGGTGCAGCAAGGCCGCAGCCCGAAAGCGGGAGACGGTGCGATGCACGATTAGGATCGCCCCGTAATGTCCGAGCTCCCAATTCGCCAAGTGCCGATGCTGAGCCATCCGGTCATGCGTCGTCTGACAGGCTTGGGTGAATCCGATAAAGGATCGACGCACGGCTTTACGATAAAGCAATCATTCCTAAGTGTCGTTAACTATCCCCTAACGCTTGCGGTGCGATTATACAGCTATGCTAGAGGTCGCACCGGGGTGAAACATGAGCAGCATCTCCATCAACGACGTCATGGCCGTGCGAAGCGCCATCCTCGACAGGAATGCGGCGCTTCGCAACGTAGCGAACAGCGCGAATTCTGTTGGTAGCCCGGGGGGTGCGGGAGCAAAATTCGACGCAGCGATGAATACCGTGCTTGGAAAGGCGGAAGGTGCAGTTTCGGTTCTAGGGCCAGGCTCAAGCCAAAGGATTTCGGCAACTGGGCAGGCGGAACCAGGCGGCTTTACTTCTACACTGCAAAGCCAGCTTCAAAAGATCAATCAAATTAACGCTCGTGCTGGAAAGCTAACAGTTGCCTATGAACGCGGTGAAGAGGTCGATATCGCAAAGGTAATGCTCGCACGGCAGGAGTCCTCGATTGCATTCGAGGCGACGTTACAAGTTCGCAATAAGGTGCTTTCCGCGTACAAGGACATCATGAGCATGCCAGTCTAGAAAAGTCTTCTTGATTATATCATCGTAAGGAAGTCGGATATGAGTATCCCACCGCATCAGCGATGGCTCAGTCCTGCATCCTGGAGATACTGCTATGAGAAGATTGAGGGTGATTATCACACCCATGTTCCTGTTATCCCCCGCCGTAGCGGCTGTAGCAGCAGCAAGGAAACGCCGGATATCTCCGAGGATCAGATGAACCACTATGCCGGCATAGCTGAGCACAATCACCCAACGAACTCTACAAACGCGACACCGCAGTCGCCTACGCCGAATCCAGCGAAGAAGCAGTAGCGGCCATAGACCGATCAGGAACCTTTCGGCTTGCGACCGCTATTATGCATGCTGATGACCTTCCAGCTGCTACCCACACGCATTAAGACGCTGGTGGCGACGCCAATACGCTCGGCAACGGCCCCGCTTTTCGGCTCGATTCTGTAGCGGTAGGTCTCGGTAGCGACCGCGACCGGTCCCTCGAAGCGAACGCTGACCTTGTAGTTGGAAAATGTGAACGACTTGAACGCCGCCAGCTCTGGCCCAAGATGATGGGCGAGGTAGGTCGCGTAGGTTCCCTCGGAGCTACCCGTCTCGAATATCTGCGAGTCGGCCGCGAAGAGTCGCTCTGTTCCCTTCGCATCGAGCTTCTCGATCGCCGCTTTGTACTGCGACAGCACTGCCTCCACGGCTCTTGTATCCGCGACGCGCGACGCAGGCTGCGCGGCGGCTGCGATCGGCATCGCCAGCGATGTGGCCACTGCCACCCTCAACGCCAAAATCATGTTTCCCCCTTCAGAACGCCAGATGGTTGAGGCCGCCATGCATGAAGATGCACCCTGGGAACCCTTGTACCGATATCCCCAGCGTCATCAAACCGAGCAACCCCCAATACACCGTGCGTGGCCGGTCGGGCGGTCTGCGGTGCGTTGTGGCCAGGTAGGCGAGGCCTATCCCCGAATACCACGATCAAGGTGCCAAGCCAGCGATGGGTCATCAGGATCGGATTGCGGTCCCATAGATAAAAGCCGTCAGCGAACCAGCCGAGGAACGCCGCCGCAATAGCGCCCAGCGCCCCGACCACCAGAATAACATGCGCTGCGCGCTGATAGTCGCGGATCCGTCGCCAAAGCCCGAACAACTCGACCGCGAATGCGCCGATGAACATCGCGATCGGAAAATGGATGACCAGCGTGTGTACGCGGCCGAGCTAGCTGACGAGGCGCTCGCTGAAGGTCTTGTTCTTGTTGGCGCCCTCGTCGTGCATGCCACCCATCGGCATGTGACCGTCTGCCTTGGCAGGAGTCGCCTTGGCGGGAGTACCAAGCTGCATCATTTTTATGCCTCAACGCAAGCTCGTCGACAGGAGCAAATCCAACATCATCGCTACCCGCTTTGTCGACTGCTTTATGGTATTTCCGCCTTAACCGGCGTGCAGTATGGATGCTCCATGCGCAAAGTAGTCTTTGTTATCTTGGTCATAACTGCCGCGATCCTCGCCGCGACAGGGCTGAGAGCCCAAGTCTGGATCGGGTCTGTCCCGCCGGTGTCTGGCTCGCACGAGTTTTCGACGTTGTTCAATAATGCATCTACCTTTGAACCAGTAAGGTGCTGAGAGCGTATTTGTTCAACGACCTATATGATTAGTGTCACATCAACCTAGGCCAGCTAAATGAAAATAATAAAGTATTTTCAATGGTGGAATATTTCACAAATACGGAAATAATTGGAGGTTAAAGTCATGTTTGGTGGTGAATTAGAAGCAAATAAATGCATAGCAGCGTTGCAAAAGTGTCATGCAGTATGCATGCGAACTTTATCCTATTCTGGTAATCAAATTGAGAGAGAATACCATATCCATGAAGAACTAAGAAAGTCAATGCTTGACTGTGCTGAAATGTGTCAGACAGCGGCAAACTTCCTTATCCGGGACTCTGATCATTATCTAAGAATCTGTCGAGAGGCGTCGGAGATTTGTAAGGACCTGGCTTCCATTTCTAAAGGAATAGACAGGATGGAAGGCGTCATCTCCAAATGTAACGAGTGCATTCACGCCTGTCGTGTGATTGTGGGCTAGCCCGGAACAAATGTCTGCCGGAGCAGGGCGGCCGCCAATCGGAAGGCGCCAAGCGGCTGCCGAAAGGTGAGTAGCCGTAGAACCGTGCGCCACAGCCCATCACGATTGCCGCCTTCTCTGATATGGCGGAGCAGCAGCTCAAAGCCGCGACCTCGCATTGCGGCGGCTGAATAGATCATACCCAACGCTACTTTCGACCGTACCGCGCGGGCAACGCCCGATTGGCCAAAGGTGGTGTCGAGTGTGTCCAGCACCGGCACGGTCTGCAGGCCTACGGTAGGGTCGGTACGACCCGCAACGCGTTCCAGATGCGCCGCCCAGGCCAGCGCGGCGCCGATCTTCTGGTCGATCTCATGCTGTGCGCTGACTTGTCCGGGGGACCGCCGGTACAGCAGCAGCCGATCGGGAAGGTTCGCAAGTCGTGTGCGATCCAGCAGTCGCAGCCACAGGTCGTAATCCTCGCAATGTACATAAGGCGACCGGTAGCCGCCCGCGGCCATGATCACCTCGCGGCGCATCAGCACGGAAGGATGGCAGATCGGCGACCGATACTCCATCGCCGTCGCGATGCTTGAATGGTCGAGGGGATGTAGGTCGGAGCACTCGAAGACGGTGCCATCTTCATCAAGCTCATGCGTATTTGTGCCAACGACGCCATGATCTGCATGCTGGCTCAAGAAGGCGATCTGGCGTTCGAAGCGGGTCGGCAACGAGATGTCGTCAGCGTCCATGCGAGCAATGAGCGGCGCCAGTGCCTCATCAAGCATCCGATTAAGGCTCGCGATCAGCCCCCTGTTCTCCTGCCGGATCACGCGAATTCGGGGATCGTTTGCGGCGAACGTGTCCATGATCGCGCCGGAGTTGTCGCGCGATCCGTCGTCGACGATCAGGAACTCAAAATCGGTGAACGTCTGATCGAGGATGCTACGAATAGCATCGGAAAGGTGCCGCTCCGCATTATAAACGCTCATGATGACGGAAATGCACGGAGTCATGCTCGGTCACACTCCTCGAGCACGTCAACGCAAAACATCGCGAGGTGGCGAGGATCGTCGCCGTTGGCGAAGCTGTGCGAGCTGCTGTCCACGCTCACGACCGTGATCGTCGGAGTCGCGCGGGCACGGGCAAACAGCGAGCCGCGCCATTCACGTTCGAACGCGAGCGCGGTGGCATCCGTGGCAGCGAGGATGATGGCGACCCGTCGGTCAACACGCCCGATCGCCGTCGCGAAGCGAGAGGCAAGGCGGTCATCCGAGCCGGCGCAAAGACGGCACAGGCCGCGAAACGCTTTTCGGTAGTCGATACCTCCCGTGAGTATCCGTCGCCAGCCCGCGAGACTGAGCAGCTGAGTGCGGTAACGATGCGCGATTGCGGCCGGTGGCGGTGCGCCCGCTTCCGCTTCGACGACCCAGGGATTGGCAAGGGCAATGGCATCGAATCCAATCGCGTGCTGATGGCATGCAAGAGCCGTGGCTCCATCGCACAGGCCGAAGCCGACCAGGTGGCGCAGGTCGGGCCGTAACGTCTTCACCGCCGCCACTGCGGCGGCGATGTCGGGGCCGCTGTCGGCAAAGCCCGGATCGACGCCTTCGCTATCCCCCACACCGCGGCGATCGAACCGGAAGACGGGAAAGCCACGCTCCGCCACTGCGGCCGCGAGCCGCGCCATGCCGTAATGTGCGCCACTTCGCAGTTCCGTCCCGCCGGTCACCATCAACATTCCGGTGGTGCGATCGCCATGATCGTATGTGCCGCCCAGCAGGTCGTCGCCACAGCGAAAGGTGGTCAGCGTTCGCATGCCGAGATCCAGGCAAGGAAGTCTTCGGCTAAGCGCTTGGCAAGCGCCGGATCGTTGGTCGGCTCCGCTCTGCGCCACACAGGCGTGCCTACCCCGTCGAACGCTACCGCGCGGAGCGGACGCGGCACCGGTTCAGGCGCTGCCGCGCGAAACGCGTGCAGTAGCTCACGGTGCAGGGAAAAGCCGGCGAGCGTCTGGATATCATTCGGCGCGTGCATGTTATCCGATGACCTCGTCAGTCGTTGCGCACGCTCCAGCGGACGCAGCAGCGCCGCACCCGAGCTTTCGGCGAACCGCCACCATGACTCGGCCCCGCAGACGTCGTCGATCAGTGCGCCGCCGCGTAGCGACGCCACCATTAGCGACGACGAGTCCTGGCGTAGCGTCGCGGCGGCCGCGGCGACCGCGTCCCGCCAGTCGGACCAGCGCACCTCGGCAAGCGGACGTGTGCTCTCACCGGTGCCGGGGAGGTCGGGTATGGCGCTTCCCACTCCCGCAAGAGCCAGATGCCTTGCAAAATCGACGACCATAGCCCGGCATTGATTGGCCTCGTTGAGGATCGGCTGGAGAATCAGGACCCGCGGTCCGTCGCGCGGGCCGCGAAGGATCATCCACTCCTCGCCCCCCGCAGTCGGATAGCGGGCATATTCAAAGGCCGGCGCGTCAATCATGTCGGACCCGCCGCATCAGTGTGGCCGCCGCCGAACGGGCCGCGCCGGCGACGCCACCTAGGCTGCGCCGGTTAAACAGCGTCAGGCGCCGCAGCAGCCGGCGCCGCGTCATCCACTCCGCCTTGTAGGGTTCGTCGCCATTGCCATAGTCGATCAGGACAGGCCGGTCCTCGGTTAGGACGTGGCGGAACATGGCATGGCTCAGCACGGTGCCCGGCGAGGTCGCTTTCTCCGCTTCAACATAAGCCAGCTTGTGGATGGTCGCGATCCCGCGCTCGACCGTCCAGAACTGGCAGGCGACGGGCCGGCCCTCGCGATAGGCGAGTCCCAGGCGCAGGCAGCCCGCGTCGCCTTCGATTTGGGCGATCGCCCGCAGGAATGCTGGCGATCCCTCCTCCGGCTTCCAGCTCTGTGCGTAGACGGCTTCGTAATCGGCCCACGCCGCCGCGTCAAAACGCGTCGAGACGCGCGTTTCCAGCTCACCTTCCTTGAGCTTGCGGCGCACCGTGTTTCTCAACCGCGACGGGCGTGCGCGCCAATATTCTTCGAAGCCGAGATCCTTCGTATCGGCGACCCAGTTGGCAACCCCGTCGGCTTCGACAGCCCACCAGCCGGCGTCGGAGAAGGCCGTCCGCACCAGGTCGGCCGTAGCTGGCGCGACCGGATGGAGCTCGATGCGATCATGATCACGACGTAGCGCGCGCGCGGCCGCCGTCAGTAGCTGCAGCCGGCGCGCGCGCGAGGCCGCGCCGGCAAAGGCCGGCGACACCTCCAAGGTATACCAGCCCGCGAACGCGCGCGCGCGCCGCCCCGGCCCCGCGGTGAGGAACAACCATGCGCGCTCATCCCCCGTTCGGGCGCGCGCACAGGCAAGCGGCGTGCCCGGCAGGACGTGTTCCGCCGTCAGCCGAAGCCAGTCGAACCGATTGTATATCGACGCTTGGCAATGGCGGTCGAGCGCGCCCGCCGCATCCGCTGCGATCGCGTCGATGCCATAGATCAGCGTGGTCTCCACGGCCGGGACGGCGGGGGCGATCGGCACGCTAGCGGCTCGCGGCGGAATGGTCATCGCTCCGGTCGGACGAACGCGCGACGCGCCTTTGCGACGGCGCGGTAGGCCAGCGACTTGACGTGGTTCTGATGCGGAAACCGCGCGGGCGCGGCTGGATGAATTCCCGCGCGCCGGAGGAGGTTGTTCATCCCGTGCGCGTTCGCCTCGCGATAGCTCCATTCTGAGCGCCAGGTGATCGAAAACGACACCGATGGTGCCGGGCCGTTGCGGACCCAGTGCGGGGCCTTGACGGGTACATAGATCGCTTCGCCGGCCCGCAGCTGATGATCGCGACCCTTAGGCCCGAAGGCCTCGTCGTAGGGCAGATTACGGTGACCGCCCATATGAAAGCGCTCATGTTCTTCCGGTCCCGCGATCTCGGGATCGCCGGCCGGAAAGACTGTCATGACCTTTTGGCCGCGCAGCTGGAGCAGGATGTTATGCTCCGGATCGAAATGGAATGGCGTGATCGCGTCTGGAGACGATACGAAGATGAACGCTTCCCGCTTGAGCATGGGGCCGGTCCGAGGCCCGACAACGGGAGTCAGCTCGTCCAGGATCGCGTTTAGCAGCTGCCGATAGATCTGGTCCTGCTCGACGAACTTGAGCACCATCCACGAATCATTGTGCTCGATCGACCGAATAGTATCGACCACCGAAAGCCCATTCTCGCGCAGGGCCGTCGGATCGACGCTAATCGGCAGCTTGGCCAGATTCTGTTCCACGTCGCACGGCCGCATCCGTCCGGCTAGCTGGGCGAGGGCCTCTAACTCGAACAACGGGTGTCCGACCAGGCAATGGGCGAACGTCCCAGCGTCTTCCGGGTAGAGTTCAGCGAACGCACTCTGGGCGTCGGGGCTAAAATACTGGTCAGGCATGGAGATCATCCGGTTGCTTGGACGGCGGGTCCGGCACGCGTCGGAAATGCTTGAGCATGCTGGCAGTACCTTCGGCGGTTCTCGCCAAACGAAAGGCCGCGCCCCGGCGCCAGCCTGATAGGGGCACGCTGACCCGCACCACGGACCGGCGCTGCGCCCACAAACTGTCGATCATCGGATGTTGCTCGACCGCGCAGCTATCCATCCACGCCACGTCCGGCCGCTCCAGCACCGCTAGGTTCTCCAGCTGCACAAGAACGCCAGGCGAGAAGCGGGCGAAACGTTCGTCGAACGCGGTCTTGAACGAGAACGCGCCCGGTGGTGCGTACAGGTTGGCGAGCATGGCGATGGCCTGCCCGTCGAGGTCCAGCCGAACGATCTCCAGCCGTTCAGCCGCGCGCGCGCCCGCCACCACGTCACGAAAGAACCGCTCGGTCGCCGGTAGCGCCGCCAGCGCGGAGCCGGCGCGTCCCTTCCAGCCTGCCGCTTCCAGACGTAGATATTCGTCGCACCAATGGTCGAGGTCGTCGCCCGCTCCCAGCCGGCGCATGACGACCGTCCCCTGCTCCGCCAGCCGGGCCTCCAGGCGCTTTAGCTCCTTGCGCTTCTTTTTGCGGACCGTCGCCTCGTAATAGGCTGCCGGCGTCAGGTCGCTCTGCAGCAGCGCTCGCTGGATTCGGTGTACGACGTCGCATGGGCGACCTAGTGCGGCGGTCGCGTCGATCAGCGCGCGATGCACCGGGCCTGATTCGACCAAGCCGTTGACGTGCAGCAACCCGGCCGCCCAGTCCGACTTATCCAGCTTGGTCAGGATCGCCCTCCACGCAGCGGACTCGTGCCCTGCGCGCAACAGGGGCGTGCCGAGGAAGCTGTGGTAATGGAGCCAGTTCTGGACGTGCCGAAGCGGCAGTCGGCCGTAACGCGGCAGGATCGTGAACGGAAACAGCCCGATAAGCTCGCTGCCCTTCGCCCCTTTCCAGACGCGCAGTATGCGCGCGCTTTTTCCTTGCGGCAGTGTGATGCCGGCCGCGACGAACCAGCGTTCGGCAAACACATTGGGTTCGCTCGCGGCATCGGCGAGGTCGTCCCAGGCGCGGGCAAAAGCAGGATCACTCGCTGATAACGGCGCAACCTCCACGCTGATGTGGGCTGCATCCGCGGCCGCGTAAGCCGGAGATGATCCTACCGCATATGGCGGGCACGGCACTTCCGCCTGCGTATAAGCCATGCCAGCCGGCTGCATGTTGGTCCCGCAATCCTCTAATCCTGTCCTGAGACCGTAGCGTCCAAGCGGTTAAGAAACGCCGAAACCGAGTCTAATTCACCATTCGTGCACTGCTTCGTCTCTATAGGAAAATGTGGCGCGGCTGGTCTGCACCGTTTTGCTTTATTGGGACCGTTCGACATCCATGCCTAGCGACGCTCCCGCCACAACCGCTCTCGGCACGCGTGTCGTCAATGCTGTGTTGTGGCGATCAGGAAGCCAGATCGTTGCGCAGATGGTGGTATGGAGCGCCACGTTTGTCGTGATCCGGCTGCTCAATCCGGGCGACTATGGTCTGTTTGCGATGTCGCAGGTCGTGCTGATCTTGCTCAGCCTCTTGAACGGCAGCGGCTTCGCCGATGCGCTGGTGCGTGCGGAGCGCGTCGGCGAGCGGGACGTGGCGCAGGTGTTCGGTATTCTAGTCCTGCTGAACGGGGGAATCGCGTTGGCGCAGGTGCTGCTCGCGCCGTTGATCGCGGATTATTACGACGAGCCGATCATCGCGCAGCTGTTAAGGGTTCAGGCGCTGCTTTATCTCGCCAATCCATTCATTCTAGTGCCCGCCGCGTTGCTCAGTCGGGCTATGGATTTTCGGCGTCAGGCGCGCGTCAACCTCCTGTCGGCGCTCGCCGGGGCATTGGCATCGGTCGCCTGTGCGGTCGCCGGCTTCGCTGTCTGGACGCTTGTGGCGGCTCCGCTGGCGATGGCGTGGACACGCGCGATCGGCATGACGCTGGCGTCGCCCATGCGAGTGCGCCCCAGCTTTGATCTGGGAGGTGCGGGCGCTACGATCCGGTTCGGCGGGGCGATGCTGCTCAGCACGGCCTTGTGGCTGGTGCAGACACAGTCGGACGTGATCATTGCTGCCCGAAGCCTCGATGTGCATAGTTTGGGATTATATACCACATCGCTGTTCCTCGCGCAGATCGTAACGTCCAAGTTCGTTCCGCCGCTCAACGAGGTCGCCTTCACCGCATATGCTCGTCTGCAGGGGGATCGTGCGGAGGCAGCGGGGGCATTCGAGAAATCGGTCAGGATCGTGATGCTCGCGACGATGCCGCTCTTTTTCGGCTTGGCGGTCACCGCCGAGCCGCTGGTGGCGACGATGCTCGGACCGAAGTGGGTGGAGATCCCGCCGATCGTGGCCAGGCTTGCGCTGGCGATGCCGTTCGTGGTTCTGCAGATCATGTTCACGCCGGCGACCAGCGCGCTTGGCCATCCCAGGATTCAGGTGTTGTCTGCCGCAGCGGGAGCGGTGATCATGCCGGTCGCGTTCGTCTTCGGGGTCGCCGAAGGCGCGCGGGGCCTCGCGACGGCGTGGCTGGTCGCATTTCCTCTTTTGACGGTTGTAACCGCATCGTTGGCCATGCCGATCATCGGGGTTGGGGTAGGAGCGCTTACGCGGGCGATCGCGCCGGCGCTGTTTTGCGCTCTCGGCATGGCACTGGTCGTGGCGGCGGCGAATACCCGACTCGGCGAAATGCCGACGCCCGTGCGGCTGGCAACACTGATCGCGATCGGCGGCTTGGTCTACGCGGGGCTGATTATGGTGGTCGCTCGCCAGACGGTGCTAAGCATTTGGGGCCTCTTTGCCCGGCGACCGGCCCTGCCATAGCAGCCAGGCGGATGCTCAGCTGGCTGCGGCCAGAATATCGGCCGGACTGGCGGGAAGCACGTTCTCGCGCGCGAACAGGTCAAAGACGCCGTCCCACCATGACCAGAACTGGTTCAGGTCCGCTTGGTCGCGAACATAGGGTGTGTGCCCGATCACGACCGATGGCGTATGGAACGACAGGCTGAATAACCGCACGTCGGCGTTCAGCAGGTGGCGCAGCAGGGTCAACGCCTCACGCAGCGGCGTACCTTCCGGGGTCAGTGGCACGCGGCTGAGCATCCGGGTGGCCGCCATCGGTCGACGCAGCCCCCGTACGGCGAACAGCGCTGGCCAGCGCTGCATTACACCGGTGAACCCGGCGGTAAGTGGAACTTCAAGCAATGCCTCGGTCAGCCAATAGGGGGCGACCGGATGTCGCACGAAGTCGGGACCACCTTCGGCCGAGTAATCGAACAACGATCGCACGGATACATCCATGCGGTACCCTTGTTCGAGCAGAAGTGCCGCCGTGTTGACGCCGACCCCGTACCGCCCAGCCCGATAAACGACCGGTCGGCTGCCCAAGGTTTCGGTAATCCGTTCCGTCAGCAGGCGAAGCTTCTCGCGTTCCAGCTCGATCGGCAAGCGGCCGACGAAGCTGTTTGGGCCGGACACGACCTCGTCGAAGGGCGGATTGACCCACGGGTGAAGCTGCGTTCCGAAGGTGCAGGCGCCGTCCTCGACCATCATTCGCATCGTCGCAGCGCTGCGTTCCTGGTCGACGACTGGAAAATCGACGAGGTAGGTGGGAATAGCTCCGCGATCGTTCAGTCGCTGCGTCGCAGCCGGCAGGCTGGCGATAGCTTGAGTCGATACGGCGTCGCGGCGCAACGGGCGGCTCCAGTCGAACTCCTCCTCCGCATCCGCAAAGATCACGAACCGCCTGCCGAATTCAGGCGACAGCACTGCTTGCGATGCCGGAGGCGGTGGAGAGTCTATGCCTCTGGCGAAAGGGGTGGGTGGCATCGGAGCTCGCATAGCTGGTTCTTCGGCAAGTTCGCTCCACGTGATCTCGACCGGAGAAGACACTCTAGGAACGACGGCGGGTAAAGTTCAGCACGGCCGCTGGATATTCGCTTCGCGTTAACAAAGTCTCCTATCCGTTCATCGCGGGTCCAGTCGCCCGTGAATGCTGGCATCAGCCGGCAACCGCGGCCGTGCTTTCACGTTGTCAACGGGCACCGAAGTTTCCCTAAAAGTGGGCGCTTAAAATTCCCTGGTCTGGCTGGGTAGATTCGGTTTTCGGTGATCAGCCGTACGCTTGATCGGCTGGTGCCTTTAATGGTGGCCGCCCGCGTCGTTTCGGCGTCGGCGGCCGGTTGATCGGAGAGCTTGATCTGCTGTGCTCGGGCAGAAGGTCGGCGTGCTGGCGCATGCGATAGCTAGAGCCCTCGATCTGAACGACGACGGCATGGTGCAGCAGCCGATCGAGCAGCGCGGTGGCGACGACGGGATCACCGAACACGTCACCCCATCCGGCGAAGCCGCGGTTGGAGGTGAGGATCATCGCGCCTTTTTCGTATCGCGCGTTGACCAGCTGGAAGAACAGATTGCCGCCACCCGGCGTGACGGGGAGATACCCGATCTCGTCAACCACGAGCAGCGACGAGCGGCACAGGAACCGGATCTTCTCGCGCAGCACGCCCTCGCGCTCGGCTTTGGCAAGGATCGCGACCAGGTCGGCGAGCGGGATGAAGTAGACGCTTTTGCCGGCGCGGACCGCCTCGACCGCGAGCGCGGTGGCAAGATGGCTTTTGCCGGTGCCGGGCGGCCCGAGCAGATGGACGACCTCGGCGCAGTTGATGAAGTCGAGCCCGGCGAGCGCCATGATACGGTTGCGATCGAGCGACGGCTGGAACGAGAAGTCGAAGCCAGCAAGGGTTTTGAGGATTGGCAACCGCGCCATCCGTAGTGCCGCCTTGATCCGGCGGTTCTCGCGCAGCGACAACTCCTCGGTGAGCAGGTCGTCGATCGCCTCGATGCCGTCGATCTCGCCGCGCTCGATCCGCCGGAGCGTGGCATCAAGCATCTCGAGCGCGCGCGGCATCTTCAGGCTGGCCAGGCTGTGACGGATGTTGTCGACCCGCGATGCGCTGCTGGTGAGCGTCATGGCCGACCTCCGACCGCAAGCTGCGCGCCGATCGCCTGATAAATGTCGAGTGGCCTCGTCGGTACATGGTCGCCGATCCGCCCGATGGTGATTCCAGCCGTGCCGGTCGTCTTGCGCCGGGCGCTGCCGCCGGTGCGGTGGCTGCAATCGATCCGGTATTGCTTGCGGCCCTCGACCACAGGGTGCTCGGCGACGACCGTGCCGAGGTCGAGGATCCGGATCATATCCGGCAGTTGCTGGACCTCGACCACCCGCCGAGTCCGGTCGGGCACGCTGTAATAATTGCCGCCGATCGCGACGAACCCGTCATGGCTGACCCGCCGCTCGAGCTTGAGCACGGCGTCGAACCGATGGTCCGGCAAGGTCTGCAGCTCGGGCTGCTCGGCAGCAAAGGCCTGCGCGATCACTTGCTGAGTGGTGCCATGGACGCGCACATTGGCGACCGTGTCGAGCCACTCGATCAGTTGCGCGTTCTCCAAGTCGGACCATCGACACCGCCTCCCCGCAATGCGGAGATGGCAGGAATGTCGACGAAGCCCATTTTGCCGGGGCTAGCCCCGGCAAAATGGGCTGGGCGGATCAGCCAACCAGGGAATTTTCAAAGCCCACTATTGCGGAGAATTACACGCCCACTGACACTCGCCAAGGCGGGTGAGGACAAGGCGCGCGTCATGGGCGAGCTTCGCACCATCGCCGGGTCCGCGTGGACACGGGCCGACCAGAAGAACCGGCAGTTATGGTTCGGCCTGGGCGGGGTAGCGGTTGGCATCCTCGCATGGGCGATCCTGCCCGGCCTGGTCGCGCGCGAGGTTGTGCCGGCAAGCTGGCATTGGCCCGAGCGGATGGCGGCGCGCACGCTTGGCACGTCTATGTGGGACGGCGCGCGCCGACTGGCGGGCGTGAGCCAGCCCGAGGCATGAAACGCGATGCTCACGGGCGCGCTCATCGTTCAGGCGAACCGCGAAGCAATGGAGCGGTGCCGACAGGCGGCGAGCAAGGCCCGCGAGCCGGTGCGATGCACGGTCAGAGTTGGACCGGACAAAGGGCAGTAAGATTCTCGGCTGCGGCGCTGGCCAGCAAGGTGTTCGGCAGACGGTGTTCACTCCGCTGGAGCGAGTTCGTGCGTTCGACGCCCCTTACGGCGATTAAGCGAAAAGCCGGCGACGATCGCGACCGCCATGAGGAGCTGAGCAACAATGGATTGCCAGGTGGGGAATACACCCAGCATCGACAGCCGAGGCGCATCGGCGATCGGCGCGATGTCGATGATCCCGGCCTCTTGCAGCGCCGCGACACCCTTTCCCGCAAGAACGACCGTCAACCCCGCCATCAGCCATGAACTGTAGGCGAAGAACTTAGCGATCGGGAGTTGTCGGCTGTAGCGCAGCATGGCCCAGGCGATTACGCCCAGCACCGCGACGGCCGCTCCGGCACCGGCGAGAAGCGCGCCCCCATTCCCTTGCGTCCACAGCGCCGCGTAGAACAGGATCGTCTCGAACACCTCTCGATAGACCACTACGAACGCGAGGCCGAACAGGAACCAGGCGGAGCGGCCCGACAGGGCATGCGCCATCTTTTCGCGAATATAGCGCTGCCATTGGTCGGCTTGCGCTTTGCCGTGCATCCATATTCCGACCGAGAGCAGGACCACGGCCGCGAACAGTGACCCGAATCCTTCGGTCAGCTCCCGGCTCGCGCCGCTGATCCCGATCGCATAAGTGGCAATCATCCACGTCAGCAGCCCGGCTGCGAGCGCCCCAGCCCATCCGGCATGCACATAGGGCAGCACTTCCGATCGCTCCGCTTTCCGCAGGAACGCGATCATGGCGACGATGATGAGCAAGGCTTCCAGCCCCTCGCGCAGCAGGATCGTGAACGCTCCAAGGAAGGTCGATGCGCTGCTGGACGCGCCAGGGGCGAGCGCCGCTTCGGCATCATCGAACAGGCTATTGAGGACGAGAGCGCGGTTCGCCAGATCGTCGGGCGCGGCCCCATGATCGACCGCAGCGCGGTATTCGCCCATCGCGCCCTCGATCCGGGCAAGCAGCGTCGCGTCGCGCGCGCCAAGCGTCGGCTCGACCGGCTCGAACCCGTCGAGATAGGCCGACAGCGCCAGTTCCTTGGCCGCGCGACGATCACCCTTGCGGGCCGCATCGAGACTTGCGGCCAGTTTCTGGCGGACGAGCGAGAGCGAGGCCGGAGCCTGTTCGATCACGGCTTCGGGATGGCGGCGCAGGTATGCCATGACCGCCAGCGCCCGCTGTTCGCCGATGCTGTTCGCGAGCGAGGCGGGCGTGAGCCCCACCAGCGTTTTCAGGTCGGGCACGCGCTCGCGCAGCGATGGATCGGCCTTCCACAGCCGTTCGCCTTTGCGTGCCTGTTCATCGGTGAGCGCGAAGCTCCCCGCGCGGAACGCCAGCGCCCAGCGATCCCCGCTCGGTAAATCGGCGAAGCTCTGCATCGCCGTCCCGTCGATGCCTTGGGTGATGACCTGATAGAGCGCGAACACGCTCCGCTCGCGCGCACGAGCGGAATCGGTGAACGCGATCGGCGGGGTGGAGAGCTTGGCGGCGTTCGGGCCGTGCCCGTTCCCGGTCGCGCCGTGGCAGGCGGCGCAGGTGGAACCGAACAGGGCTGTGCCCCGCGCGACATCAGGGGGCGAAGCGGGTGCAAGCGGCACGGGATAGGCTTGCAGCAGATCGGCCGCCAGCCCGTGGGCGAGCGTCGCGACCTCTTGCGGCGTGCCCTTGCGGGCAATCACGCCTTGCAGTCGCGCCGCGCCCGAGAGCAGCGCCGCCCGTTCCGGCTTGGGCGGCAGCGTGGCGAGCCGCGACGACACGGAGCCGGCGAACTCTGTCATCTCGGCATATTCCGATGCGCTTTTGATCCGCCCGCCCTCGACCGCGCCGCCATAATCGACGGCCATATAGTCGAGCAGCCGCCATACGGTTTGCACATCGTTCGGATTGGCGACCGGCGCGGCGCGGAGGGCGGCCGGCACGGCAAGAAGGAAGAGCAGCGCCGCGAGAACTCTCGTTAGACTGAGGAACACGTTGATCTCCCGAGCACGACGGTAAGCAAAACTACGTGGGCGAGCGTCGGGTCGCCGGTGGTTCTGTCATAACAGAAGTCGGAGTTGGCGCAAGGTTTTTGCGACTGTATCGCATTAGCAGGCTTGCTTTTGAGGCTGCCTCGGCAAGGGGTAGGGCTCCGAGCCGCGTATCCTGTAGCAATAGAGGAGAGCCGCGATCACGATGCCCTACCCTAACTCTTGGCTCGACACGGTGGTGCTCGGCTGGTTTGCGCTGACCGCGCTTTCCGTTGCCTATGTTGCCTGGGACGCGTTCAACCGAAATCCTGAGCTCAAGATCATGAAGTGGGGGTGGCTGCTTGTTACTCTGTACGGCGGACCACTGTTCGCCGTCGCCTACGTCTTGTCTTGCCAGAAACCGCCTGAGGTTAGCCATGAGGACTTTGTCAAACCGCTGTGGAAACAAGCGCTTGGCTCCTCGATCCACTGCATGGCAGGCGATGCGACGGGTGTGATTGCGGCCGCGGCGTTGAGCCTGACCTGGGGCTTTCCGATGTGGCAGGATGTCATCGTCGAATATGTATTCGGGTTTGCGTTCGGCCTGCTGATTTTCCAGGCATTGTTCATGCGCGATATGGCGGGCGGCTCTTATTGGGGCGCGCTTCGCATGTCATTCATCCCGGAATGGCTATCGATGAATGCCGTCATGGCCGGAATGATCCCGACCATGGTGTTGCTGATGAGCAGGGACATGGCGTCGATGCATGCGACGTCACTTCGGTTCTGGGCCGTGATGCAACTTGCGACCGGCGCAGGGTTCGCGGTTGCCTATCCGATCAACCTTTGGCTTGTCGGCGTCAAGTTGAAGCACGGCATGGGAACGGTGCGCGCGCTTGGGAACGGTGGTCACGACGTCATGGCCGAGAAGGCGTCGACGCCGATGCCCGGAATGGCACACGGCACGATGCAAAGCGTGGATGGCATGCAAGGCATGGAGGGTATGGCGAAAGGCGCAGATGCGACCCCGCCTCAGATCGTCGCGATGACCGTGCTGACACTGATATTGCTGGGTGCCGGCATTATCATTGCAACGCTTTTCGGACGGTGGACGATGTAAGCGCGCGAATTCGGCAAGTTTCAGGGCAAGGGAGAATCGCCCGGAGCACGTATCTAAAGTGGGCGGGGATCAACGGAGAGAGACCAATGCATCAGATGGACCCCGAAATGCAGGCGTGCATGGACGCCTGCCACGAATGTCATGTGACCTGCCTTCACATGGCGATGAACCATTGCCTGGAGGCCGGCGGCAAGCACGCAGCGCCCGAGCATATTAAGATCATGGCCGACTGCGCGCAGATTTGCGCGGTCACGATCGACTTCATGGCGCGCAAGTCAGCGCACCACCAGCATATCTGCCGCGAGTGCGCCGAGATCTGCCGGGCATGCGCCGCGAGCTGCGAAGGGCTCGACGGCATGGAGGATTGCGTGGCGGCGTGCCGCAAGTGCGCCGACGCTTGCAACAAGATGGCGGCCTAAACCCCCGTTCGCGCGGGCGGTTCGCCGCCCGCGCGTCAAGGACAGGGTTGCTAGTGCCCGATCCGGGCGATCACGTCGAAAAGCTCGACGGTGAACTCCGTCAGCAGCCCAATCGCCGCGCCTCCGAATACGAGCAGGCAGACCCCCAAGGCAATCAGCTTGGGCACGAAGCTCAGTGTCTGTTCGCTGATCGAGGTGGCGGCCTGGATCATGCTGATGATCAGCCCGACGATCATCATCGGCACGAGCAGTACAACGCAGATGAGCGCCAAGACCACCAGCATCCTGCCCGACTCGTCGAAGAGGATGGATTGATCCATCAGCGCGAGAAGCCGGGAGGCGCGAGGGCCGCCCGGCTGACCATCACATCCCCGATGCCGGTGGGGCCAGCGTCCCGAGCCAGGCAACAAGACCGAGAACGGCAACGACACAGGCAGTTTCGACCGCCAGGCTTGTTCGCAGCTCGCGCAGCGCACGCTTATGATCGTCCGCGGCGATCGACCGCTCGAATGCCGGCGTGAGCCGGAAACGGTTGAGGGACGCGAGCCCCAGCATGACGACGAACAGCGCCAGCTTGGCAAGCAAGAGCTGACCATAGAGCGTCGTTGGAAGGGCGGCGATGTTGCCGATCCCGACCAACATCCAACCGTTGACCAGGCCTGTGACGACGATCGTACCGACCACGACCGTCCCAACCGCGCCGAACCCATGCAACGCCCGGTGCGTCAGTTCCAGGTGCGCCGCGTCGACGCGCGGCGCGGGCCGGCAGACGAGCAGGATCAGCCCCAACAGCGCGCCGACCCAGGCGCCCGAGGCGACCAGGTGGACAATGTCGGCGATGAGGTGGACCCAGCCCATCGCCGCTTCGTCCATCGCGCCATGTCCGGTCCACGCCAGTGTCGCGAGCGCGATGCCTGAGCAAAGCACGACGGCGCTTAGCCAGATGCCGCGCCCGGACGCGACCAGCGCCGCCAGCGCCGCGAGGCCGAGCATGAACATGCGCAGCTTCCATGCTGCCCCGATCGCGGAGCCGGTGAGCAACGCACCGACCGCTTCACGATCGATCGGCCACGCCGGCGTTCCCGCCATCGAGGAGGCCATCAGCACGACCCAGGCGGCCGAGAACAACAGTCCCAGGGCGGCGCTTGCAACCAACCAGGGGCGGAACGCGAGCGCGTCGCCGCGCTCGCGTGTCCGCAGCCCATAGAGGCTGAATGCGGCAAGGCCGAACAGCGCCGCCAGCGTGAGGTAGAGCGCGAAGCGGACGCCGATCAGCGACCAATCGGACATCGAATCACTTCACCGTAAAGGCGTAGCTGCCGGCGACTTTGTGCGTGTCTGTCGAAACGATGTGCCAGTCGACGGTGTACCGCCCAGTGGGCAGCTGCCCCTTGGGCGTAACCACCAGCGTACGACCGTCCGCGGCGAGTACCGCAGTGCTCGGCATCTTCATTGCCGCCATCCCGGGCATCGCTGCCATCGTCAGATCGGCCTTGGAGAACGCGCCCATCAGCTTCTCGCTGAACTGGAGCTTGATCTGTGCCGGCTTCGCCACGGTGGTATTGGCAGCCGGGCTGGCGGAGAGCAGCTTGGGGTGCGCTTGAGCGACTCCGGCGATGGTGAGAGTGGCGGCGGCAACGAGCAGGGAAAGGCGGCGCATCAACGTGTCTCCGAATAATAGGTCCATCCACTATTACGCGCCTCGGAGGCGCACCCCTTGAACACAGAGAGGGTTTACTGGTGAGGGATGGCGCGAGCTGCTGCGTATCTGATGGTAGGAAGTGGAGGTGAATACGATGCATGACCTCGACGCAGCGCTGGCCCGACTAGCGCACGCACGAACCCCCCTTGCGTTAGATACCCTTGAGGCGCGAGTTTTAGCGCACATTGCCGCGCAGCCCACTGTACGCTCAGGCCTTGGCTTGGGCGCGCTCGCTGTTGTCACCGCACTGACGATGGGAATCGCGGGAGGCGTTCCCGCAGCGCCGGCTTTTGCGGTATCGCCGCTCACGCCACTAGGCCCAAGCTCGCCACTGGCGCCTTCGACTTTGCTGGCGGGGGTCCCTTGAGCACCCGCCTCCGTGCGCCCTTGATCGCACTAGCGGCCTTCGTCGCGGCGATCGCTGGCGTTTTCGTTGGACGGGAACTCCTTCCGGCGCCGGCCCAGCCCGGCACCGAACTGCATAACGTGCTACACCACCGGCTCGCGCTGGACGCGACTCAAAAGACCAGCTTGGAGATACTAGAGCGGCGCTTTGCGGTGCAGCGACGCGCTTTCGAACTGGACCTCAGGGCCGACAACGCGCGTTTGGCAGACGCTATCGAAGCCGAACACGGCAATGGACCCCGCGTGGCCGCCGCGGTTGATCATAGCCACGCCGCTATGGGTGAGCTTCAAAAGGCGACGCTCGCGCACATCTTTGCAATGCGGCAGCTCTTGCGGCCCAACCAGACCGCACAGTTTGACCAGGCAGTGGTGAAGGCGCTCACCGATGACCAGCGGTGAGCCTTGATTGGACGGCCCTCTCCGATGGAGAGCTTGCCGCGCTAAGCGGCGCGGGCCGACAGGACGCCTTTGCCGAAATCATGCGCCGTCACGGCCAAGCGGTATTCCGGCTCGTCCGGAGCTGCGTTGGCGACCCTGAGGAAGCTCTGGATCTATTGCAGGACACCTTCGTCGCGGCGCACAAGGCTCTCTCCCGCTATGACAGTGAGCGTTCCATGCGAACCTGGCTGTCTACGATCGCGCTCAACAAATGCCGGGACTGGGGAAGAAAGCGAACGGTCCGTCGCTTTCTGTCTTTTGCAGGACCGATCGACGGCGAAGCCAAAGCGATCCTCGACGATCAGGTATCGATCGACGACGCAACCAGCGACCGGCAGGAGCTGGCGCGTGTTGAACTGGCGATAGCTGGCCTCCCCAATACGTTGAAGGAAGCCTTGGTGCTGCGAACCATCGAGGGACTTAGCCAAGCCGAGACGGCGGCCGTGTTGTCGATCAGTGAGAAAGCGGTTGAAACCAGACTCTACCGTGCGCGCGCAAAGCTGCTCGAAAAGCTGGACCGGCAGTGAGGGATATTGCGAGAGATCGCGTATAAAAACTGAACGGACCTCGCGTCCTCGCAAACAGTAGGAACCCCATGAGCCGTTTTCTCGATCGTCGCCAGATGTTGCGTGGTGCCGCTTTTGCCGGGGGTGGCGTTGCTCTCTCGGCTTATATGCCTGCATGGGCGCAACCCGTTTCGGGTGGCATCGCGAGGCCGTTGCCGACCGTCTCGGGCAGTGAGATCGCGTTGACGATCGATAGCTTCAAGCTCCCTGTCGACGGCAAGTCAACGCCCGCGATCGGCGTTAACGGCACCGTGCCAGCTCCGCTGATTCGCCTGAAAGAGGGGCAGAAGGTCCGTCTTTCGGTGACCAATAACCTCGACGAGGACAGCTCGATTCACTGGCACGGGCTGCTCGTGCCCTTCGCGATGGACGGCGTGCCCGGCATTAGCTTTCCCGGCATCAAAGCGCGTTCGACGTTCGTATACGAGTTTCCGATCATCCAGGCGGGCACCTATTGGTACCACAGCCATTCCGGGGAACAGGAACAAGGTGGGCTTTACGGGCCGATCGTGATTGACCCGGCGGGCGCTGACCCGATCGCGTTCGATCGTGAGCACGTAATCGTGCTGTCCGACCATAGCCAGATGACGGGCGAGCAGATTTTCCGCAAGCTGAAGCAGATGGGCGGCGCCTATTTCAACTATCAGCGCCCAACGCTCGCCGGCTTGCTCGCCGGCCGGGAGATGCCCCTGAAAGACCGCATCGAGTGGGGCAAGATGCGGATGGACCCTGCCGACATCGCCGACGTCACCGGATCGACCTATACCTTCCTGGTCAATGGCTACGGGCCGTTCGACAACTGGACGGGGTTATTCAAGGCTGGCGAGCGGGTCCGCCTGCGCATCATCAACGCCGCTGCCCAGACCAACTTCAATGTCCGCATTCCCGATCTGCCGATGACGGTCGTGCAGGCGGATGGGCAGAACGTTCGCCCGGTTAAGGTAGACGAGTTCCAGATCGGTGTTGCCGAGACGTTCGACGTGATCGTGATCCCGGAGGACCGCGCCTACAGCTTCGTGTCCGAGGCCATCGACCGTTCGGGCATGGGTCGTGCGACGCTCGCCCCGCGTGAGGGCATGATCGCGCCAGTCCCCCCGCTTCGCCCGCGCACGCTGCTGACCATGACCGATATGGGAATGGACATGGGCGGGATGCAGGGCATGTCCGGCATGTCAGACGACAACCCGGTCAAGAAACGTGGCCCTGACCCAACTCTCAAGCAGAATGCCTCGCGCAACTTGTGGAAGCTGACGGGCTGGAAGGAGCCTACCGACCATGGAACGAAGGCGGTGGGCGCTGCGATGGCGGGCATGGCTGGGATGAGTGACGGTCAGATGGGCGGGGCTGCGATGCCGGGCATGGATCATAGTCAGATGGCGGCGGGCGGCGGCGCTGGCATGGTCGGTATGGACCATAGCCAGATGAGTGGTGGCGGCATGCCCGGGATGGATCACGGCGCCATGCAGGGTGGCTCCGGCCAGGCTGGCGGCATGGCCGGTATGGAGCACGGCTCCGGTGGCAGCATGAGCATGAACATGCGCGATCCCAAGAATGCGCCAGGCGTGAAAATGGGCCCTGGTGTGCAGACCATATCGCCGATGCCGAAGGACCGCAGCGGCGAGCCGCCTCAGGGCTTGGAAGACCTCGATCATCGCGTGCTCACCTACCGCGACCTCGTGGCACTTCAGCCGAACCCGGATGTGAGGGCACCGTCGCGCCAGTTCGAGATCCATCTTACCGGCAACATGGAACGCTACATGTGGGGCTTTGACGGACAAAAACTGAGCGACCCGGCCGACCCTATCCCGTTCCGCGAAGGCGAACGGGCGCGGGTTACGTTGGTGAACGATACGATGATGCCACACCCCATCCACCTCCACGGTCACTTCTTCGAACTGGTGACGGGCCACGGCGACCATGCGCCGCGCAAGCATACGGTGAACGTGCCACCCGGGGGCAAGATGACTTTCGATGTAACCGCCGATGCGCCGGGTGACTGGGCGTTCCACTGCCATAATCTCTATCACATGACCGCGGGCATGATGCGCGTTGTGACCGTTCGATCGTTTGAAGGAGCGGCAGCATGAACCGGCTGATTCCGGCGCTTGCCGCCACCACGATGCTCGGCATGACCGCTCCAGCAGCCGCTCAGTCGATGCAGGGCATGAATATGCCGGGCATGAACATGCCGATGCCTGCCAAGAAGAGGCCGGCGAGCAAACCCGCGGCGAAGGGGAAGCCCGCCACAAGGGCGAAGGCAAGCACGCGCACCGCAACCCCGAGGGGAAAAGCGGTTTCAGCGGTAAAGCGCAGCGCGGCGCCAACTGCGGGTATGAAGGGTATGGATCACGGGACCATGCCGGGCATGGATCATTCGACCATGCCCGGTATGGACCAGAGCGGCCAGCAGGGTGCTCAGCAGGGCGCGCAGTCGATGCCGGGGATGCAGATGCCTAAAAACGGCCAGGCGCTCGCCCAAGGCGCTCAGCAGCCGATGCAGGGCATGGACCACTCGGCAATGCCGGGCATGAACATGCCAACCGATCAGACCAGCAGCCACGACATGCAGGGAATGCCCGGTATGGCCGGGATGCCAGGCATGGCGATGGAAGGGGTGCAGCAGACCGGCACCGCGCTTCCCGCCGGGAACGGACCACCCCCGCCTATCCCGACCGATCATGCGGCTGACGGCGTTTACGGCGCGGACACAATGGCGATGGGCCGCCATCATCTTCGCCAGCACGGCGGGCAGAACTTTAGCCAGGTGCTGTTGAACGTGGCCGAGTATCAATTCCGCAACGGCCGTGACGGTTATCGCTGGGATGGTGAAGCGTGGTTCGGCGGAGACATCAACCGGCTGTTCGTCAAAAGCGAGGGCGAGGGAGCGTTTCGCAAAGGCATTGAAAGTGCGGAGGTGCAGGCGCTCTATAGCCGGACTATCGGCCCGTATTTCAATCTTCAGGCCGGCGTTCGACAAGACTTGGGACCATCTCCGAGGCGCACCTATGCAACGGTCGGACTCGAGGGTTTGGCACCAGGTTTCTTTGAACTGGAAGGAGCGCTGTTCCTATCGAACAAGGGCGAAGTTCTCGGAAGACTTGAGGGCTACTACGATCAGCGCATCACCCAGCGCATCATCTTGCAGCCTCGCGCAGAGCTGAACTTTGCTGCGCAGGATGTGCCCGAGAACCGGATTGGATCAGGCCTGTCCAATGCCGAACTGGGATTGAGGCTCCGCTATGAGATTCGGCGCGAGTTCGCGCCCTATATCGGCGTTTCATGGGATCGTCGGTTTGGCGATACGGCGCGTTTCGCTCGAGCGGAGGGCGATAAGGCCACGTCCAAGAGCATAGTCGCGGGCATCCGTATGTGGTTCTGAGCCCGGTCTCAGAACTACATACCCCGCGCTTAGCCGCTTGACCGGCCCATCTTGAACGAGGCGCCGGGTGTTACAAGGATCGCCCACCCCTTGCAGCCCCGGTAGCAGTTATACGCTTTCAGCCTAGCTGGCTGTGAAAGTCGGCCCCGACAGCCTGTGAGAATATGCACTCGCCAAGGATAAAAGCCATGAGAAGAGCGAAGACGATACTCTGGGCCATGCTTCTGTTACCTTTGGCCGTAGCGGCGTGTGGCACCAGTGATCAAACGCCAAATATTTCCGAGGACCAGATGAACCATTATGCCGGCGTCCCTGAGCACGACCATCCGACTAACTCTACGACGATCACGACGCCGGAGCCGACCGCGCCCGATCCAGCAAGGAAGCAATAGCAACAGTGTCGTTGATACCCGAAAGCTTCGGGATCAACGACACTGATTGATCAGGCCCCCTTCGGCTTGCGGCCGCTATTGTGCATGCTGACGATCTTCCAGCTGTTCCCCACACGCGTTAAGACGCTGGTCGCGACGCCAATACGTTCAGCAACAGCTCCGGTCTTCGGCTCGATCCTGTAGCGATAGCTTTCGGTCGCGAGTGCGACCGGACCTTCGAAGCGGATGCTGACCTTGTAGTTGGAAAACTTGAACGACTTAAACGCCGCCAGCTCGGGCCCGAGATGATGCGCGAGGTAGGTCGCGTAGGTCCCCTCGGAGCCACCCGTCTCGAATATCTGCGAGTCGGCCGCGAAGAGACGCTCTGTCCCGGTCGCGTCGAGCTTTTCGATCGCCGCCTTATACTCAGACAGCACCGCCTCGACGGCCTTTGTATCCGCAGCGCGCGACGCAGACTGCGCGGTGACCGCGATCGGCACTACCAGCGACGTGGCGACAGCCACCCTCAATGCTAAAATCATGTTTCCCCCCCTTCAAAAAGCCAGGTGGTAAAGGCCGCCATGCATGAACGTGCCCCCCAGGAACCCTTGTACCGATATCGCCAGCGTCATCAAACCGAGCAACCCCCAATACACCGTGCGCGATCGATCAGGTGCTCTGCGATGCACTGTGGCCAGGTAGGCGAGGCCGATCCCGAAGATGGCGATCGAGGTGCCGAGCCAGCGATGAGTCATCAGGATCGGATTACGGTCCCATAGATAGAAACCACCAGCGAACCAGCCAAGGAACGCCGCCACAATGGCTCCGAGCGCTCCGACCACCAGCATCACATGCGCTGCGCGCTGATAGTCGCGGTTCTGACGCCAAAGCCCGAACAACTCGACCGCGAAGGCGCCAATGAACATCGCGATCGGGAAATGGATGACCATCGTGTGGACGCGGCCGAGCCAGCTGACGAGGCGCTGGCCAAAGCTCTTGTTTTTGTTGGCGCCCTCGTCGTGCATGCCGCCCATCGCCATGTCGTCGCCGGCCATATTCATGCCAGGGCTCGTCATCGAGCCCATCGCCATGTGATCGTCCGTCTTGGCAGGAGCTGCGCTATTGGCCGCCCCGGGGCCTGCTCCCATCGCGTCATGATCTTCATGCGCGAACGCAAGCGAGCCCGTCGATAGCGCGACGAAGCCCAGCAATATCATCGTCAACCGCTTTGCCGATCGCATCATCTCATTTCCCCTTATTGAAGTGATTTTTCGCTCGTGCTGTCTTTGGATCGTTGCCGATCGATGAGTGATCTTGACGAAGCTCTAGCCCGCCATGGCCAGCATGCCCGGAGCAAGCGCCATCCATATCGCCATGGCCACCATCATCACGTTCTCGGTCAACGAGATGAAGCCGAGCGGCACGTTGCTATCTCCTCCCACGCAAGCGCATTTCAGCTCGCGCTTATCGACGTAGACGGCCTTGAACACCGACACCGCGCCGATCGTCCCGATGATGAGCGCAACCGGCACCGACAGCCAGGTAAGCGCCCCGGCGATCATCAGCACGCCCGCGCCACCTTCTGCAAAGGGGTAAATGTAGGAATAGGGCACCCAGCGTTTGGCGAGCAGATCGTAGCCTAAGAACATGCTTGAAAAGCTCTCGATGTTCTGGAGCTTGAGCAGCGCCAGGACGCACATCGAAAAAGCGATGAACCATTCGGCCGCGCGGATCGTAAACGGGGTGCCGAACACGGTATAGCTCGCGGCGAGCGCCATCAGCGCCGTCATCGCAAAGACCGCAATCACGGGACGGTAGGAGATGGCTTTGGGGTCGCTGACTGTCTTGCCGAAAAAGCGGCGTAGATCGTCGTAGCCGCCTACACGTTCGCCCGTGATGAAAGTCTGCGGGGTCGTCTTGACCCCGTGCTTCGCCTTGAACGCCTCGGTTTCCTCGCGCGTGGTAAGCCAATGATCCTCGACCGCGTAGCCCTCGCGCCTCAGCAGATCCTTCGCTTTAAGGCCGTAGGGGCACGTGTGCTCGGCCATCACCATCCGATAGATCGTCGCCTGCTTGGCGGGGCCGGTAGCCATGTGCTTCTCCGCTTGTCCTATCCGCCAACAAAAATGCGAGCGAACTACCCCAGGTCATAAGTTTTACCGTCCATACCGCAGGCTCCTGCCCATTCCCGCAGATGCGAGCGGGTCGCCAGGATCGCGCCCGACAACCCGCTGGCAGCTATCAACGTTTACTTGTGCTTGGCTGCCGCCTTGTGCCCACCCTTGTGATGAGCGGCCTTCTTCGGGGCGGCCTTCTTGCTCTTCATGTCCATCTTGGCGCCGGGAGCCATTTTCATCCCAGCCATCGAACCGCCATTTGACTGCGCCGATGCCGCGTTGATGCCGGCAGTGGCCATACCTAAAGCAGCTGCGGTCTGAAGAAGCCTCACGGCAAATTTCATCTTGGTCATAACGTCTCCGATCGTGCCTAGGGCAGCGGCGGTGCAACCGTCCTGCCTACAAGATGATACGCGCCGGGAGGCGTTTGCCCTCGCGGGCGTGAAGCACGACCATCGCAAGCGACAATTGCAGCGCCTAAACCGGTCCAGATGAACCGGACTGCCGCTTGCTCGTTGAGGAGCGAAGCACAAAGAAAGGAAACAATATGACCCGCCTTTTCAAGATCATGAGCATCGCCGCAGCGACCCTAGCAGCCACGCCGGCGCTTGCCCAACACTCCCAAATGGGCGGAATGGCCATGCCGGGGATGCAGGGCATGCAGAACATGGGGTCTGCGCAAAAAGAGCTGTCGGCCGCGATGGATCGTATGAACCAGGCGATGATGCAGGGGATGATGGACCCCGATCCCGCCAAGGCATGGATGAAGAGCATGGCCGCTCACCACCGCGGCGCTATCGAGATGTCCCAGATTATCATGCGTCATACAAAAAACGCAGAGGTGTTGGCAGAGGCTCGAAAGACCGTCGATGATAATCAACGGGCGCTCGCCGAGCTACAAGCAAAGATGCGCTGATACTCAGCCGTTGCAATCAGCTAGGTGAGGGGTGGCGACAGGCGCGACCTCTCACACGTGCCGCTCAGCAAAATATGGTAACAGGATCGTTACCGATGTCGGCGTGAACAGTTGCTGACAGATGCATTCAGAACTGCTTCAACCCGAACGATCTACCAAAACCTCATATGATTGAACGATGAGGAGAACGGAAATGTTCGGCAAAATGTTCGCGGCTGTCGCACTGGTCGCCTCTACAGCTGGTGTTCTTGCGCCAAGCGCGGCGCTCGCCCGGGATCGCGACCATGGCGGTTGGCAGAACCGAGATAGTCATTCTCAAGGCGGGTATGGCAACCATGGGTACAGCCGCCGTGGTGGGCATGGTTATAACACTGGCAACCGCCATTATGCCGGCTACGGCAACGGTTACTATAACAATAGTGGCTACTACCCTCGCCAGCATGGCTACCAGCCGCAGCATGGGTATGATCGCGGGTATAATCAGCATTATCAAGGCGGCCACGATGGCGGCCACGATGGCGGCCACGACAACTACCGCGGTCACTGACCTAGGTTTGCATCCCGAGACTTAACCGGATCGGGATGCGAGCACCTATGTTATATTTTCGGTCGACGCTCCAACCGGCTTACTTGTCCTCGCTGGCGCGAAGCGAGTTGTGGATCGCCGTCGCTGCCTGCGCTGCCTGACCCATTGCAACGCTGATCTGATCGAGACTTTCGACGATATCGCCAGCCGCGTACAAACCGCTAACCGAGGTCTGTTGATGGGCGTCGGTGACAACGCAACCGCCTTCGCTAAGCTTCACGCCGATCTCGGCGACGAGTTGCGTATGCGGCGAGGAGCCAAGTGCCGGATACAGGGTATCAAACGAGAGGCGGCGCCCATCTGCCAGTTGAACCGCGATCTGATCGCCTTCGATCGATATTTGGTTCACCGCTTCCTTGATGACTTCGACGCCGAGCCTAATAAGCCGCGCCTCATCCGGCCAGGAGAGTTCGGGCGAGCGCTGCGCCAGCAGCGTCACCCGCGCGCCATAGGGACGGAGGAACTCGGCCTCGGCAGCGCCATGATCGTCACAGCCGAGCACAGCGATATTAGCGCCCTTCGCTTCGTAAGCGTCGCACACCGGGCAGTAGCGGATCAGGCCGCGCGCCAATGCGGCGTCGTGCGCCGCTTGGGGCATCGCGGGCCGGTGATTTCGCACGCCGGTCGCCAAGATCACGGTACGGCCTTGCCAGCTTGTCGTTTCCGTCGCGACGGAGAACCCGTCCTCGACGATCGCCAGGCGAACCACCTTGCCCTGCTCGATCGTCGCATCGTAAGCCTGTGCTTGCCGTTTCATCCGCGATAGCAGATCAGCACCACCAATCCCGTCTGGAAAGCCCGGCAAATTGTGTGACCGCGGGATCGAACTCGCACGCCCCGCTCCCGCGTCGATGACAACACAGGTGCGTAAAAACCGCCCAAGATAGGTCGCAGCCGTGAGTCCGGCAGGCCCACCGCCGATGATGATGCAATCCACGTTTTCCTGCGACGTCGACGTGTCAGCTGCCGTGCGCATAAAGCCATTCTCCCAAGCCGGCTCTAGCGCGCGCTCTATTCACATTTACGTGCGCACCGCGCTTGCCCCTCACACGCTGAGTGTCGCGCAGGGTAATTCCTGTCCCGAATACGCCTGGCGGTCGTCCTTCAAGCAAAGTTGGAAGGTGTCGCTGCGGCTAAGATTTCCGTACGAACAAGCTCGAACAGATCGGCGCGTCAGTGGCCGCCATGACCGCTGTGACCACCACCGCCGCCCCCACCATGACCGAAGCCGCCGCGATGGCCAAAGCTGCCGCCGTGTCCATAACCACCGCCGTGAAGTCCGAAGCCGATTCCAATCGAACCGTAGAAGGGCGATCCATAGCCCGGATAGCCATAATAGGGATCGTAATAGCCCCCGCCCCCCCGATAGCGCGAAGTATAGGCCAAGCTTTGGGCGGGCACCGCGATCATGCAAGCTTGCACATTTTGCGGCTGAGCCGCTGGGACCGGCGTGGCTGGAGGCGCGTCCGGCGCTGACAAGGACTGCGCTGCGAAAGCTCCCGGCGTATTACACGGCACTGCGAAATAGGCGATGTTACGGTTGGGCGGCCCATAGGTCGCGCAACCGCCAAGCGCCGCTGCGAGTCCGGGAATCGTCGAAAGCCTTAGAATCTGCGGTGACATGCGAAAGCCTCCATCGATTGCGCCTGGATCACGATTGTCGCCACGGCTGCAAGGCGCATGCACGGCCTCAAACGCTGCTGCCGACCCAGGCGCTGGCCGCAAACACCGGCTGACCAGGCACCTGAACCGCCCATATTAGTAGATACGCATATGGTGGTGGAATCCCTCAAAGCGCGCAGCCCAATCACTCCATCACTGCTAGCAGATCGTCGACCGTCGTGGTCGCGAAAGCGGTAAAGCTGTCCGCCACGGCATAGGGGAGCAATAGATCGCGGCCGACCACGAGCGCGCCGCAGCTGTAGACGACGTTGGGGACATAGCCATCGCGCTGCTTGGGGCTGGGAGCCAGAACCGGGCGAGGCGTACGTGCCAGCAGCTTTGCGGGATCGTCCTTGTCGAGCAGGCAGGCGCCGATGCAGTAGTTGCGCACCGTTCCAACCCCGTGCGTCAAAACCAGCCAGCCCTCGTCGACCTCGATCGGTGAGCCGCAATTGCCCATCTGGACGAACTCCCACGGATAGCGCGGCTCGATCAGCTTGGCGCCGCCGCCCCAGTGGAGGATATCGTCAGATTCCAGCAGCCAGATGTTCTTGTTGTCCTGGCGGCCGAGCATCGCAAACAGGCCATCGATCCGACGGGGGAAAAGCGCCATCCCCTTGCCCGTTGAGGCATCGCCGGTAAGCGCGCGCATCTCGAACGTCCTGAAGTCGGTCGTGGTCAACAGCTCCGATCGCGCCTCCGCGCCGCTGAACGCAGTGTATGTACCATGGTAGGCGAACGCGCCGTCGCCTTCGTCAAAGCGGACCAGCCTGAGATCCTCGATCCCCTGGCGTTGGCTAGGCAGCACGGGAAACAGCACGGTTTCTGATAAGGTCTCGCTGCCGTTATATCGAAGCCGGGCAAGGTCGTCTGTATCGGCACGCTCGATGATGGGCTGCATCGACACCGAGCTGGGATCGTCTACGACCAGCGTACCGCCCGGCTTCCACCGCCCCGTACGGAAGGTAACCGAGGACAGGTGGCCCTCGCCGATCCCGCGCAGCGACAGGACAAACCGAACCTCGCCATCACCAACGTCGCTTTGATCGGGATGTAGCACGGCGCTGGGATTGAACAACGCCGCGCTCTCATAGGCATATTCCTGACTGAAATAGGCTCCGATCAGTCGGCGTCGCGCATCGTCACAGCGATCGGCACCTTTGAAGTGATCGGCAACCTCCTCAAAACGCCGCCGCAGCATCCTGTCGACCTCGCGGTGGTTCTCGTCGAGTGACGCGGTGACGCCCTCTAGCTGACGGGTCAGCTCTGCCTCGTCGAGCGACAGGATCAGATCGACCGTCTCCTGGGTGCGGGTCGTGCCAGCGTCGAAACCTCGCGGATAACCGGGCTCGAACGGCCTGACCAAGGTACGCGACGGGTCGGGCCGCAGCGTGACATGAGGAAAACTGAGCTTCGCGCGCTGGATCATGTCAGGCTTCTCGAATTCTGGTGTGTGAATGGGTGGGGTTGGCCATCAAAGCGGATACTCGTGGAATCATTAAGCCTCTACCCAGGTTGGAGATGCCGCAGCGCCGCGGCGTTCAACCGGCGCCTCACCGGGATATCGATGCGCGTGGCCGTGAACCAGGACGCGGTGCAGAGTGCAGCCAGCAGGAGAATCCCGGACCAGGGAGCGGGTAATTGCGGCAGACCTGGTAGAAGTTTGGGCAGGCCCATCACTCCAAGCGTGAAGACGGGGATTTGCAAGACATAGATGGGATAGGAAATCTCGCCGAGGAAAGCGCTGATTCCTCGGCTTGGAACAGGGTTGCGTCCAACCGAAGCGGCTACAATCAGCGGAAAGACGAACAGCATGCAGGCCGCATCGAATAACCCCCGCAAGGCAGGTGGTATGGGTGAACCAAGGGCACCGAGCGTGATCACGACGAAGATGATCTGGGGTAACTTCACGGACGACAACGCTGTTAATCTTCCAGCCTCCCGAGCGCGGTGAATCAAAACTCCAACAAAGAAGGAAAAGGTGACCCTGATTGCGGCCAGATGAGCATCAGGCCAATATGCTCCTCCATTGAGATTGCCGCGAACGAGCGTCAATGCCAAAAGCATCAAACCCGATATACCAACGATCACTCCCAGTCGTTTGTGAGTTAGAACCCCAAAACCAAAGCCGTAAGCAGCGTTCGCGAACAGCTCGAATGAAAGAGTCCAAGCTACGAAGTTGGCAGGAAACAGCGGTTGGTAGGGGATGCCCACAGGCGGCGATGGCAACATCACGAAGTTGAAGACGCTGGACAGTATTATCTCTGCTGCGAGATGATCGTTTCGATAATAGTATGCTAATTCAACGGTGCCCAGCGCCAGGGCCAGGATATAGAATGGGTAAAGGCGTATCAGCCGAGTGACGATGAACGCTCTGCCACCCATTCCGTCTTGAAGCCTTACATCGTAAGCGCGGGCGAGCACGAAGCCGCTCATGACAAAGAACAGGTCAACGGCAAGGTATGCTCCGCTCGCTACGAAAGGCGCAAAGGCTTGCGGGTAATGCAAGGTGATGACGCTCATAGCGGCGAGACCGCGTAGAACGTCGAGGATATGAAAGGACCGTGATCGCTCTTCCGCCGTTCGTTCGGCGCGATGCGTTGCAACACAGGCCATCTCGTGATCCCCAACCGCGGGCCGACCCCAAGGTTGTCTGAACATGACAGGCCGCATCTTATTTTACGCGACGGCGATGCTTACCCCTCAGGGTTCTTCGGCGGTGCACGTTCCAGAGGCGCACACGAGCAGACCGGCAAGCCTCTTCGCCCCGAGCAACGCGGCTGCGCCTGGCGCAACATTCTGTCCTTAAGATCAGCAACCGTTTTCTCTCAAAAAATTCCAGCGCAGAACTCAAATCATTGAATTGTGCCTGTGCGCATCGCTGACTGTGAAGGGCTTATTAACCTCGCATCTTCATCATGCGGGTGTAGCCCCTCATTTCCGCGAGAGAGCATGCCATCCTTAATTCCTGCAGCGATGGCCGCTGGCGGTGCGCCCAGCATTCTGCTGGGCATGATCGGGCTAGGCTGCGTTGCTATCTGGCCATTCCTGCGTTGCTTACGTCGGGTGATCGTTGTTCAAGGCGTCGGCGCGACCGCCTTCGCACTGCAATTCGCCTTCCTTGGCGCCTCGACCGCAGCTGTTGCTTGCGGCATCTCGCTCGCGCAGCTGCTGATCGCGCTGACCGTAGGGGATCGTAGAACGCGGTTGGCGCTCAATGTCGTCAGCCTCGCTCTCCTCGTCACGCTGGTCTTTTTTACATGGGCAGGCATCTCATCGCTTCTGGCTTGCTGCGGTGGCATCGTAAGCATGGTCGCGCGCAATCAACCATCGCCTATACGGATGAAGGTAGGTTTCCTGATCGGGGCTCCCTTCTGGTTGGCGCACAATATTATCGTAGGCGCGCCGTTTGCCCTGACGGTGGATTTCATCTCTGCCGTCACCAACATCGGCGGCCTCTGCCTAGCGGCGTTCGGGGCGCGGAGCAGCCTGCAAGCCGCGGGCTCAGGCGCCGCATTTCGAGAAGCAGGGGGCGTTTACGGGGCCTCTTTCAGCCGACGCTTGGGCTGGGCCGGCTTCCTTAGGTTGAACCGGTACCCTGTCGCGGTGCAACGGGAGCGGCGCACGTGATCCATTCATCGGCACCCGTGCCGGTCGCGCTCCGCTTCGTCGGGCGGGGCGTCGGTAAGAGCACGTCGGCCAGATTCATCGCCCGATCAGCGGACATTCATGATGCAAAGGCGCTTGCCGCTCTGAAAACGGCGCTGAGCACCGAAGCCGAGCACATGGTAATCGACGTCGCCGACCCCCGTGCCCTGGTGAAGCGCTGCGCATCGGAATTGCGGGCTACAAGGTTCGGAAAGCGCGGCATCTTTCTTATTGAAAATGATCATAGTATTGTCGGCTATGTAGATATCCACCAGGTGCGGGAAAAAGGAGCAGAGGAATTCGCATCATTTAATCTTGCAATCCGCAAGGAATATTGGGGGAACGGGCTTGGATCGCGTCTGATCGTTCTCGCGGAGCACTGGGCCGAAGAGCGCAAATTTCGCTTCATTATTATTCTAGTAGCAAAACAGAACGGTCGAGCGAAGTCACTTTATGACCGCCTCGGCTATAGTGTCTGCGACAAGATTCGGACGGCGGAAAGTAGCGAGGTCGTAGGTAAGGAAGCATACATTATGGGCCGCATGATTATGGATAATGTGCGGGCAGGATCGGTTCCTTAAGCATGTGGTCCCGTGCTCCGTCCATGCCGCCCTTGGTGCGGCCGATCAGGCGGCCGAGATTCCGTTTTTAACCCGCTGGCTGGATGCCGTGCGGTTCGCCTTCAGGTAAATCGCGCCGATCATAACGGTCTTCGGCTCAGTACCAGCGGCAGCCAGCCCCTCCATCATGCGGACGAACCCGCCCCTATCGCCCCAGCTTCTACCGGTTGTAGAGCGTCTTGTGCGGGGCCGTAGTCCTTCGGCGCGTCACACCATCGCAGCCCGTTGCGGTTGACTAAAACGATGACGCTCAGCACCCGCTGGTCGTCAACCCGCGGCCTGCCATGGCTCTTGGGAAAAAGACGGCCGCAGGCGCGCCATCTGCTCGTCCGTCAGCGCCGCTACCGGCGACGCAGCCGCATCGAGATCATGTTCGGGCGGCTGAAGGACTGGCGGCGCGTCGCTACCCGCTACGGCCGGTGTCCAACAGTCTTCTTCTCAGTCGTGTTCCTAGCAACCACCATCATCGTCTGGCTGTGATCAACGAGTCCTGACCTTAAGGAACGCCCGCGGCAATGCTGAACCAGGAGCCATTACGCTGGTACCGTTTCCTTCGCCTGTATGTTGGAGTTTACAAGCTCACCCTAACCGTCGCCCGCGTGGTTGTCGGCGCACCGGGCATGATGTTGTTGTCGTTGTAGGCGGACGAGAAATAGCTGCTGTTGAGGAGGTTTTCGACGTTGATTTGCGCCTCGATATTGGCGGTGAGCTTGAAGAATGCGGCTGCATCGACGCGAGTAAACGCGGGCAGGACGGCGGCATTGCTGATCGAAGTGAAGCTTTTCGATTGGCGGTAGATACCTGCCCCTGCTCCGAGACGGGGGGTAAAATCATAGCGGGTCCAGAGCGAAGCTTGCTGCTTGGGCACGAGCGGAACCTCGCGACCGGCAGGGGCCGCGCTCGTCGCCTGGCGGATCGTTGCGTTCTGGAGCGCATAGCCGGCACTGATTTGCCATTGCGCTGTGATCGCGCCGTTTAGGCCGATCTCAAGCCCTTTGCTGCGCTGCGCGCCCGTAAGCACCGTCCGCGTAGCGTCGTTGGGATCGGTCGCGCGGGTGTTGGTGCGGTCGAGTTGGTAGATGGCAGCCGTCAGGTTCAGCGTTCGAAAGATATCCCATTTGAGGCCGAGTTCGTAATTGTCGAACTTCTCTGGTTCCAGCGCGGCGCTTGTGATGTCGAGCGATGAAAACTGATCGCCCGATTGCGGCAGGAAGGACCGGCTATAGCTGGCGTAGATCGATACCGGCTGCACCGGCTTCAGCACCATCCCCAGGCGGGGAGACCAGAGAGTGTCCGTCCGGCTATAGCTCCGCCCGGCGACGAGGTCATCGATGCTGAGCTTAAAACGATCGCGGCGAACGCCGCCGATGACATCGACATGTTCGCCGATCGAAATCTGGTCCTGCACATAGAAGGCAGTGGCGTCGGCATTAGCCCGGATCAACCGGTAGCCGGTATTGGCAGTGGTGCGCAGCGTGATCGGCGGCACCGTGATCCGGTCGGCCAGCCCCACAAAGACGCGCCGGCCCCCGCTCACGACATCGCCGCTTCCAAAAAAGCCATTGATCCGCTGGTTGCGCGTGCGCTGATCGCCGACCTCGAAGCCGGCGAGCAGCACATGGCGAACGGGTCCGGTCGTCACCTTCCAGACGAGATCGTTCTGGTTGAGCAGGTTTTTGCGCGTCGTGGGATCGCTATAGGCTTCAAGGCCGACGCTCTGGACGCCGCCGCGCGGGGTGACCGGGGTTACCGCAAAGGCGTTTCGATAGAGCTTGTCATAATCACCGTACAGGACCCGACTGGTCAGAATCAGGTTGTCGCTGAACCGATGCTCGATGCGCCCGCTCAGGACCTTGGCCTCGAAATCGCTGACGTTGAACCCCGGCACACCGAAGAAGGTGTCGCGAAAGCCATTGAGGGGGCGTGACGGGCTCGTCAGAGTGCCTTGCACAGCCGAGGGGACACCTCGATCGATCGTGCGCTCGTCATTGTTATATTCGAAGCCCAGATCGATCCGGGTTGCACCGCCGAGCGATACGGCAACGGTCGGATTGATCGCAAACCGGCGTCCGTCGTAGAAGTCGCGGTTGCTGTTGAACTCCTCGTAAACGGCGTTCAGCCGAGCGGAGGCGGATTCGCCGATCGGCTGGTTGATGTCGGTGTCGACATACCATGCGCCATATGTGTCCGCCGAGCCGCTGCTACTGATGAAGGCGTTGGCACCGGGGCGCTTGGTGACGCGGTTGACGATCCCGCCCCCACCGCCGCGCCCGAAGATCATCGCGTTGGGACCTTTCAGGACCTCGATCCGCTCTGCGTTGTAGAGGCCACGGTAATATTGCACGTCGTCACGCAGGCCATCGACGAAGAAGTCCGCGGTGCTGTTGTTCCCGCGCAGGATGATCTGATCGCGGTGGCCCTCGCCCTGAGAGATCACCGCGCCGGGGACATAGCGAAGCACGTCGGCGATTGAGCGCATCGCCTGGTCATCGATCTGCGCTTCCGTGACAACGGAGACTGCTTGCGGGACGTCGTTGAGCTCGGTCGGCGTGCGCGTGGCGGTGCTGGTGGTATCAGCCTGGTAGCCGTCCCGAACGCCGGTCACGACGATTGTCTGCGAAGGGGTGCCCTGCATTAAGGCGAGCTGCTCCTGAGCCATTGCGGGTACGGCAATCACCCCAAAACCGAGCGCAGCTGTTATGCCAGACTTCTTCACACCGACCCCTTTGCGAACCATTCTCAACTCGATTATCATTGATGATAATGCATCGCAATAGACGATCTGGACATGAGTGTCTGTTTTCAAAGGCGGTGTCAGCAGCGCGACGCATCTATGAGGCTCTCAGCGTTTTGATTTTCACAGTCGGTGTCGCTGACGATCGAAGTCGGCGTCAGCAAGCAGCATCTTTATCGAAGGCGAGGTCGGCAGATGATCCCTAAACCGTTCGGCGAAGTTTCTGGACACGGCGGGTTTGTGGACAGTATTTAGAGACGGTCGGCGCCCGATTTTGCGAGCGCCGGCCCGCTTGTCCACAAACCGAGCGGATTAGGGACAGGGGTTACACCACGATGCCGGACGTGCTGGGCTATGCCCGCGTCTCCACCAGCGACCAGGATCTGGAGGTGCAGCGTCGCCGGTTGCGCGACGAAGCGGGCGCGATCCGCGTGTTCGACGATGTGATCTCGGGCAAGAGCTTCGATCGGCCCGGCCTAAACGAGCTGATTGGCTTCTGCCGACCCGGCGATATCATCTGCGTCGTCCGGCTCGATCGCCTCGGCCGATCGCTCAAGGAGCTGCTGGAAACCGTCGACATGTTCAAGGCGCGCGGGCTCGCATTCCGTTCGCTGGAGGAACGGCTCGATACATCCTCGGCTGCAGGCGAGCTGGTGTTCCATGTGTTCGGTGCCATCGCGCATTTCGAGCGCCGGCTGATCGTCGAGCGCACCCGCGACGGCATCGCCGCGGCGCGCGCGCGGGGAAAAGTGCCTAGACGCCCTACGCTCGACGCCGACAAGCTGGCGTCGGCGCTCAAGCTGATCGAGGCCGGCGTGCGTCCGGCGCAGGCGGCGAAGCAGCTTGGGCTTGGCCGATCCACTCTCTACCGCGAACTCGCTGCACTCAAAACCGAGGCACCCACCACGCCCGCACTCAACGCCGCAGAATGAGCCGTAACGTCGTGGCTGTCATCGTCTCTGACATATAGCTGACATCGACTTTGAAAACCGACAGCCTCGCCATGACCCTGAACCTCCTTGAGGCTGTCCGTCAGACGGTCCTCTGGCGGCCAGCATGAATATGTCCGTCAACTCTGGACCCGCGATGGCGATTCGGACAAGAATGCAAATCGATGGGAAAACGGACAGATCGGAACCGACCGTGGCGCTGATCGGCTATGCGCGGGTATCGACCGGCGACCAGAAGCTGGCGCTACAGCACGACGCGCTCAACGCGGCCGGATGCGAGCGCATCTTCGACGACCATGCGTCCGGCGCTAAAACTGATAGGCCGGGGCTTGCCGAGGCCCTGGCCTATCTACGTGGCGGTGACACGCTAGTTGTATGGAAGCTGGACCGCCTCGGTCGCTCAATGAGCCACCTGATCGAAAAGGTCGGCGAACTGGCCGCGCGTGGCGTTGGTTTCCGATCGCTCACCGAGCAGATCGACACCACCACGTCGGGCGGGATGCTCGTGTTCAACATCTTCGGCTCGCTCGCCCAGTTCGAGCGCGACCTGATCCGCGAGCGCACCAACGCCGGCTTGAAGGCTGCGCGGGAACGGGGGAGCCTTGGCGGTCGGCGTCCGGTCATCACGCCTGACAAATTGCGCAAGGCGCGCGATCATATCGCGGCAGGCCTGACGGTCCGGGAGGCGGCCACGCGGCTCAAAGTCGGTAAAACAGCGCTCTACAAGGCGCTCGAAGGCGCCGCTGCCAAACCGTAGCAAAGCATGAGGAAAGAGTGATGCACGAACGCGACCCCAACATCGTCACTTCGAGCCTATCCGGCGTCGTTACAGAGCAGGGCATCACCGTGAGTGTAAATATCATAAGGCTCGAGAATGAGCCGGGTTGGTCGCTCGAAGTGGAAAATGAGAATGGAACGTCCACGGTGTGGGATGACCTCTTCGCGACCGACGATGCGGCTCATGCCGCCTTCCGCCAGACCGTTAAAGAAGAAGGCATGCGCGTCTTCCTCGATCAGGCTGTCGTCATTCCCTTCAGACGTTAGGACCGTCCGCGTTCGCCGTTCGTTCGATCCTAGCGTACGCGTGTGGATGGCTCCCGCGTTGCGGTGCGATTTTCTGACGTTCTGACATGCCATATCGAGTGCAGTCGCGTGTCCGGCCTTTATGTGCAGCCTTTATACGGCTGCTGGCCTTGAAGGATTCCGCCAGCCCTGGCCTCCTCATCGTTTACGCGGACTCGAAGTCCTGTACGCTAAGCAGGTTTGCCGAAGCTCGGTGGATCGAATGGCTTGCCTTCAGTCGGTCTTCACACCTCAACCTTGTTTTGCCATCGCCTGCCAATCAGGCTGCGATCGCCAATTCCTTTCTTTCATACTCGACGCCGCGCGTCATCACCACCCATGCAATACGCGCCATCTTGTTGGCCAGAGCAACGGCCACGACCTTGGGCGGACGGCGATCAAGCAAGGCTTTGGCCCATTCAAAGCCTTTGACGCTGCCCGCCCGGACATGCCGCAGCACTGAAGTCGCACCGACGACCAGCAATTGTCGCAGGTAGCGATTGCCGCCCTTGGTAATCTTGCCCAGGCGGGTCTTGCCACCTGACGAGTTTTGCCGGGGCACGAGTCCAAGCCAGGCGGCGAAATGGCGGGCCGACCTGAAGCTCTGCGCGTTGGTCACCATCGACGCGAGCGCCGAGGCGGTGATCACACCAACGCCGGGGATGGTTTCAAGGATGTTGCTGACGTCGTTGCGATAATGCCAGCGGGTCAACTGCTTATCGATCCCGGTGAGCTTGTCCTGCAGTTCCTGAATGTGGCGCGCTAAGACGCCGAGTGTCTCGCGCGCCAGTTCCGGAAGATCGAGTTCGTCCCCTTTCGCAAGCCGATCGACCATGCGCACCACCTGCGCCACGCCGGTACCCGTCACAAGACCGAATTCGGCCAGATGGCTGCGCACGGCATTGAACATCATCGTCCGCTGCTTGATCAGCAGTGCCCGCGTTTTGTGCAGCACGCCGCCAGCCTGCTGGTCAACTGACTTGATTTCGACGAACCGCATTGTCGGCCGCGTCACCGCCTCGCAAATCGCTTCGGCATCGGCGGCATCGTTCTTCTGCCGCTTGACGTAAGGTTTCACGTAGATCGGCGGGATGAGTTTTACGTCGTGGCCCAGGTTCTGGAGCTGCCGACCCCAGTGATGCGCCGTTCCGCAGGCTTCGATCCCGATCAGAACCGGAGGCAATGCCGCGAAAAACTTCAACATCTGTCCGCGCTTCAATTGCCGGGTCACAACCACCTGACCCGCAGCGTCTACACCATGGACCTGGAACACCGACTTCGCGATATCCAGCCCAATCGTGACAATCTCACTCATCGTCCGTCTCCTCGCTCTTCAGCCGAGGCAGTCTGCCTCAGCCGGTGAGCGGGAGCCATCCACTCCATCGTAAACTTCACTTTCGTGCGGTGACCCCGGCACGGGCCGATGCACCATGACCCGCTCGACAGCGATGGCGATGGTCCAGAGCCGTGATGCTCCCCTTTCCATTCAACCCGTATATGCGTATACAAGTATAACTCTATACCGGTAGGAGTGTAGCATGAAGGTTCTCGCCATCCTGTCGCAGAAAGGCGGCGTCGGAAAAACGACGCTGGCGACGTGCCTTGCCGTGGCGGCCGAGCAGGCAGGCAAGGAAGCCGCGATCATCGACCTGGACCCGCAGGCGACGGCCTCGTTCTGGAAAGATGTGCGCCAGCTCGACACGCCCGCTGTTGCTTCGATTCAGCCGGTGCGGCTTGCGGCAATGCTCAAGGCCTGTGCCGACGCCGGCACTGACCTTGTGGTGATCGACGGCGCGGCCGTCGCGCGTGATGTTGCCTACGAGGCGGCGCGTCACGCCGACTTCATCCTGGTCCCGACGAAGACGGCTGTGTTCGACACGATGAGCATGACGCACACGCTGGACGTGGTCCGGCAGCTCGATCGCGGCTTCGCCGTCGTGCTGACGTTCGTCCCGCCCCAAGGACAGGAGACGGGCGATGCGATGAAAGCGGTCGAGGAGCTGGGCGCGGCGGTCTGTCCGGTGACGATAGGCAACCGCAAGGCGTTCTTCCGCGCGCAGGCCGCAGGCCAGGCCGTGCAGGAGTATGAGCCGAACGGCCCGGCCGCAGCCGAAATCAACCGGTTATACGAGTATACGGCTATACGCCTATACGACAAGGTGGAGGCAGCGTAATGGCAAAGGGCAACACGCTTCAGGCGATGCTCGACCGCGCCAAGGTCGGCGGCGAGACGCCGGCGACGGCCGCGCCGATCGCCTCGACCGCATCATCGCCCGCCAGAATTACGCCGGGCGGTCGACAGGGCACCAAGCTGATCGGCGGGCACTTCGCGCCCGAGGTCAGCACGCAGCTCCGTATCCTCGCGGCCGAGGAGGGAACGACGGTGCAGAGCCTGTTGGCGGAGGCGCTGGACGACTTGTTCGTGAAGAAGGGCAAGGGCCGCGTTGCGCGCAGCGTATAGCCGTATATCTGTATACGCCTATACGAGCGGCAATGAAAAGTGAGTTTTGGGGTAGGGGCTCACCTTTCGCCGAGTGGTGCACTGAAATCGACCAGGACCGGCATTTCGGGGATTCCGCCGCGCAGCTTGGCGCGCCGCACGATGCTGTGCTGGTCGATCAGATTCTGTGCGTCGCGCTTGCCGGTGGAGGTTTTCGGGAACCAGTGAAGCGCGACCCGCTCGACCTTGCGGCCCTTCTTGATCGGCGTGAAATCGACATAGAAAGGGCAGAGCTTGTTGATTTCTTCGACCGCGACCTTGAGACAGTATTTGTTGAGGTCGGCAAAGCGTTCGAGCTTGCCATCCGGCACGTTGAGCAGACCGCGCAGCTCCTCAAGCGTGAACTCTTCCCGTTGCTTGTATTCGAGGCCGATACGACGCTCGATCATCTCATAGAGGCACAGCGCGTATTTCGACTCGAAACAATACATCACCTGCGTCTTGAGGCGGGCATAGACCTCGCTGTTCCGCAATATCTCGATTAGCTCTTCGGGAATCCGGTAGTGAAGAAAGCCGTCCTTTTCGAGGCTTTCGTCGCTCGGGCCGAGAAGCTGGACGCGGCGCTTGTAAGTCTTGCCCGCCTTGCGGATGGTGACGATCGCGATGGTGCCCATCAGGCGCAGCAGCGAGCTTTCGACCCGCTCGTTGCCTTGGTGCGTGCCCTTGAGCGCCGATTTGGCGATGCGGTGGACAATCGGTTCACCGATCCGCTCCCAAGCGTTGGCGATCAGCAGGTTGTAGATGCGGCGATCGGCAAGGGTGAGGGGACTCAGCTCGACAATATCGACCAGCTCGCCGGGCTTGACGATCTCGCCATAATTGGCGGGATCGAACGGGTTGCCGCGCCCCTTTTGCGCCAAGGTGCGGTAGGTCAGATCGACGACGGCGGGCTGTGACGACATAGGCACGTCCAACGGTGAGTAAGAGAAAGTTACCGGCTCACCTTACTGCCAATTGTGAGCTAAGCAAATCCTTTAGCTCCCCGATCATCGGGGAGGGCCTACCCCAAAACTCACCGACGACCAGGACGGGGGAGACCGCCTACCCGAAAGCTCACCGGACCCCGCCCCAACACTCACTTTAACCGACCCCAAAGCTCACCACAGGCTACCCCGAAACTCACGCGACTCATCCCCAAAGCTCACCTTTCGAGGCGGTTTTCCTCAGAAATCCAACGGTTTCTCGACCCTGAATCTTGAATCTAAGAAGAATCATTGAATCTGAACACGAACGGTGAGTTTTGGGGTAGCCTCACCTGTGGATAAGTCGCAGCTCTAGCAACCGAGGAAGGGAGAAACGGAATCGGCCAAGCGGC